>OMJG01000078.1_pt1 | contig 67709 bp, 69 predicted proteins | sample 1646431 | NCBI WGS metagenome assembly OMJG01 (sample SAMN03771674, study PRJEB25209) | food metagenome | isolation source: Cotija cheese | place: Mexico:Jalisco,Michoacan | collected 2011-12-12 | reverse complement strand
TAATGCGTACGAAACAGCCCTGGTAAACCCTAGGGCCATACCCAGTGTTCTAGCTCGCTTGAATCCGTATGGTGAGTCCTACATCACGGATCGTGACTGCGAAAGGCCGCTTCAGAAAATGCGTCTTTCACGTATCGGTGAGAACACAGATCGCACATCTGAAATCGGGTGTACTTCCCGGAAGTTCTCTTCTGAGAAGCGATTAGTCCCCAGCGCCGTAATTCGGTTGAAGAAACACTAGAAAACGCACTGGACTACCGTCCCGAAGACGGAGTGGTTCGCGTCAACCGCAAGGTCTTCACTGACCAAGAACTTTTTGACTTGGAAATGCGCTACATCTTCGAGGGCAACTGGATCTTCCTGGCACACGAGTCCCAGATTCCAAACGTTGGTGACTACTACACCACCAACATCGGACGTCAGCCCATCATGATCACCCGTTCCAAGGACGGCGAGCTCAACGCGTTGATCAACGCGTGTTCCCACCGCGGTGCGATGCTGTGTCGCCGCAAGACCGACAACCGCACCACCATCACCTGTCCATTCCACGGGTGGACCTTCTCTAACGACGGCCGGCTGCTCAAGGTTAAGGATGAAGAATCCGGTGGATACCCAGAGAACTTCCGCACCGACGGCAGCCATGACCTGCGCCGCGTGCCACGCTTTGAAAGCTACCGCGGCTTCCTCTTTGGTTCCTTGAATCCTGACGTGGTTGACCTGGAAGAACACCTTGGTGATGCGCGTGCCAGCCTGGATATGCTGATTGACCAGTCCCCAGAGGGCCTGGAAGTGCTGCGTGGTGCATCCACCTATACCTATGACGGTAACTGGAAGCTGCAGGCCGAAAACGGTGCTGACGGCTACCACGTGTCCTCCACCCACTGGAACTACGCGGCAACCACCTCCCGCCGTGACTCCGGTGAGTCCAAGAACGAAACCCGCGCGATGAGCGCTGGTGAATGGGGCAACCAAGGCGGCGGCTACTTCTCCTTCCCGAACGGTCACCTCATGTTGTGGAGCCAGTGGGCAAACCCAGAAGACCGCCCAGTGTATGACCGCCTGGATGAGCTGAAGGAAATGCATGGTGAGGAGCGTGCCAATTTCATGGTTGGTGCATCTCGCAACCTGTGCCTGTACCCAAACGTCTACGTCATGGACCAGTTCTCCACCCAGATTCGTCGCCTCGAGCCAGTCTCTGTGGACAAGACTAAGGTGACCATCTACTGCATCGCGCCAAAGGGCGAGTCTGCAGAATCACGTGCAAACCGCATCCGTCAGTACGAAGACTTCTTCAACGCAACCGGTATGGCTACCCCAGATGACCTGGAAGAGTTCCGTTCCTGCCAAAAGACCTACTTGGCAACCTCCTTCCCATGGAATGACATGACCCGTGGCCAGCACCAGCAGGAGAGCGGCCCCAATGAGCTGGCGAAGAAGCTTCAGCTCAACGAGGTTCTTTCCTCCGGCGCCCGTACTGAGGATGAGGGCCTGTACCCAATCCAGCACGGCTACTGGGAGGATGTCATGCGCAACGCAGTCAAGATGGATGCGTCTGTGAACAAGGACCTCTTCGACGCCAAGGCTGCCACCGAAGCATCCCGCAACTTTGCGCTCGCTGCCGCAGCCAAGAAGGAAGCCGCTGAAGCAGCCCGCGCCGAAGCAGCCGAATCCGGTGAAGCCGGCGGACGCCGTTCCCGCCGGTCCCGTCGCCGCGGTTAAATCACCGCCGCTAAACCACCGCTGCTGTCCAACCTGTGAGGCTGCCGGAATGTCGGACCTTAGGACAATTCAGTACATTCTGCGTTCCCAAAAACTTTCATACCTTGCTCAAAAAGAGAGGTCTATCCCCATGTCACAAGCACTAATGACCCAAGAAATTACCCGCGTTGAGGTAGAGGACTTCCTCTACTACCAGGCACGCCTGCTCGATGACCGCCACTTTGAAGAGTGGATCGAATGCTTCACCGAAGATGCTGAGTACTGGATGCCAGCGTGGGATGACAATGATGAACTCACCCAGGACCCACAATCTGAAATCTCACTCATCTACTACCCAAACCGCGCGGGCCTGGAAGACCGCATCTTCCGCATCCGCACCGAGCGTTCCTCCGCAACCTCTATGCCGGACCCACGCACGGGCCACAACATCACCAACGTGGAAATCCTGGAGCGCCGCGAGAACGAAGTAGACATTCGTTTCAACTGGACCAACTACTACTACCGCTACGAGACCACCGATAACTACTTCGGCACCACGTTTGTGACCTTGGACTTGTCCACCGGCAAGCCACTGTTTAAGAAGCAGCGCATCATTTTGCGCAATGACTTCATCCACCACATCGTCGATGTCTACATGGTCTAAATCCGACTGCCTCAACTAATTGGTACGGATTACTCACTTACTTTAAGGAGGACATGAATATGTCTACCAAAACTGAGCACAAAATTGCGTTGGCCTTCGAAGATGGCATCACCAAGTTCATTCCTTGCGCCGAAGATCAGACCGTGGCGGATGCCGCGTACCAGGCCAAGATCAACATTCCTTTTGACTGCCGTGATGGCGCCTGCGGCACCTGCAAAGCGTTCTGCGAATCCGGTGACTTTGATGAAGGCGAGTTCGTGGATGACGCCATGACCCAAGATGAGTTGGATGATGGTTTCTGCTTGCCGTGCCAGGCAAAACCGCACTCCGACATGGTCTTGCAAATCCGCACCACGTCAGTGCTAGCGAAGACCGGTCCGGAAACCTTCCAGGCCGAGGTCACCAAGGTTGGTGCGCTGTCCGACACTGTCATTGAGCTGGAACTAGAAGTCGAAGACCGCGAGCGTTTGAACTTCCTGCCCGGCCAGTACGTCAACATCACCGTTCCTGGTTCTGAGGAGACCCGTTCTTACTCCTTCGCCACCGGTCCGCAGGAAGACAAGATTGCATTCCTCATCAAGAACACCCCGAATGGTTTGATGACCAACTGGCTCAAGGACGTTGCCAAGGTTGGAGACAAGTTGCAGTTCGAGGGCCCTATGGGTTCCTTCTTTCTGCGTGAGCCACTGCAGCCAGTGTTGCTGCTTGCCGGCGGCACAGGCTTGGCACCGGTCATGTCAATCATGGAGTCTTTGGCTAGTGATGAACTACTCGATGTCCCAGTGCGACTTATCTACGGCGCGAACACCAAGGTGGACCTGGTCCGCCTGGAGGAAATCGCAGCCTACAAGGACCGTATCCAGGACTTTGATTTCTTTACTGTGCTCTCCCAGGAAGATGACCATGAGCGCAAGGGCTTTGTCACGGACCACATGGATCCAACTGAGCATCTTGCCGATGGTGAAGCGGACTCTTACCTGTGTGGTCCACCGCCAATGGTGGAGGCAGTGCGCAAGTACTTTGACAACCATGACACCCCGCCGCTGAATTTCTACTATGAGAAGTTCAACGCCAACCAGCAGCCAGGCGCCGCAGATGCGAAGACCGGCGAGCAGGTTGCGGAGAAGGCCGAGAAGGTTACAGAGAAGGTGAGCGTCTAGATGAGCATGCCAGTGGGAGGTGCAGCCGATGAGCAGGGTATTTTCACCCCGCAGCGCTTCCACGGCCAGGTTGTGATTGTCACCGGCGCCGCCCAGGGCATTGGCTTTGCCGTTGCCCAGCGTATTGCGCGGGAGGACGGCACGGTGGTCTTGGTTGATCGCGCTGAGTTGGTGCACGAAAAAGCGCAAGAGCTTTCCGATGCCGGCGCGGGTGATATTTACTCCACCACCGCCGACTTGGAAACCTTCGCCGGCGCGCAGTCCGCCGTGGACTTCGCCTTGGACAAGGCCGGGCGCGTTGATGTCCTTATTAATAACGTCGGCGGCACCATTTGGGCAAAGCCCTATGAGCACTACACGCCGGAAGAGATTGAGAAGGAAATCAACCGGTCTCTCTTTCCCACGCTGTGGATGTGCCGTGCGGTGCTCCCCGCCTTCATCGGAGATTCTTCCTCGGAGGCTGCTTTATCGGGGGATTCTTCCAAAGAAGAATCCCCAGGTGGTGTGATTGTGAATGTGTCATCGACAGCAACCGGCGGTATCAATCGTGTGCCTTATGCCGCGGCCAAAGGCGGTGTCAATGCGATTGTCTCCGCGCTATCGCACGAAGCAGCACACCACAATGTACGTGTAGTAGCTACAGCGCCGGGCGGCACCTTGGCGCCAGCGCGCGCAGTACAGCGTGGACCATTGCCGGATGATGAGCAGGAAAAGGCGTGGTACCAGCAGATCGTGGACCAAACCGTGGACTCGTCTTTGATGAAGCGCTATGGCACGTTGGATGGGCAGACTGCACCCATCTGTTTCTTGGCATCAAAAGAAGCAAGCTATATCACCGGCTCGGTTCTCCCTGTCTCCGGCGGTGACCAAGGATAAAACCCTGCACAAGGGTATAAATCCACAGTCCGATTCTAGTTAAGAAAGTAGACAGGCTGCACTAGCTTTTGACAGTGAGGCTAGTGCAGCCTGTCGTTTTTGCATATGACGATAGCTTTTTCACCTAAAATGTCTTCAATGGCCACGACGATATCGCACCGAAGCGGAATTGACCTGTCGCTGCTGGCCCGCCCCGATATTCAAAAGGTGATGTCGGAGATCAACAACTTAGCTCCCGGCACCGGCCAGATTTTGGCTATCCACGGCGACAGTGGCACAGGTAAGTCTTCGCTGGCCCGGTCGATCCTGCGCCATCTCCGCGGCTGGTCCGCTTATTCTATGACAGCCATGGCCGGTATGAGCACTGATGACTTGGTTGAGCGCATCAACCTGGTGGTCACCGAATCTGAGAGTGAGAATTCCAGCGGCGATGTTGATATTGCTGAATCTTCTGCGGTAACAGCAATCGGTCCGTCCGTTGCGGCACAGGCTGCGGCGAACAAAGGTCCGGTGCCAGCGGACTTCGACAGTGTGCTGGAATGGATGGTGCACTTGATTGATGTGCCTTTCGCCTCCACGCTGATTCATATTGATGATGCTCATCTGCTGGAAGAACCCACCGTGCGTGCTTTGGCCGCGGCGCTGAGTACTTTGGACGATGGCCGTTTCATCGCGTTGATGACGGGTGCGTCGAATGCGCCGTATCTGTCTTATGCCAGTGATACCGCGCAGGTCACGCCCATGACGGCGGGGGAGATCCAGACCTTTGCTCTGTCAGATATTGGCGCGCGTATCTCCTTGGATTTAGCCGAGCGTATTCAATCCATGTCCGGCGGCTACCTGGGCCGTGTGCACGAACTGCTCACAGCGCTGCCAGCGGATTCGTGGAACCGGCGCAATGTCACCGTCCAAGTACCGCAGCAATGGATTGCGCGCTGGGAGAAGAAATCCCAGGGCCTAAGCGCAGAAACGCTTACGGCGTTGCAGGCCATGGCGTGTATTGAGGAAGCCGCCACGGTGGATTTACTTGAGCACATGGTGGGCGAAGAAGGCGTTGATGTTGCGTTGGATGCGGCTATCGATGCCGGGATTGTTTCCGTCATCGCAGGTGCTTATCCGCCGCAGTTGCAGTTTCGTGCGGTGGAGGATAAATCCACCGTGGGCGGAACGGTGGGACCTGGCCGCAGGCGGGCTTTCCACCAGGGTGCGCACAAATATTATGAGGCGCGTGGTGACAAGGCGCAGGCTTTGGTGCACCGTGCGTTGAGCATCAACTCGCACGATGAAGCTATCGCTGGTGAGCTTGCCGCGGCTGCCGATAGCCTCGGTGCCTCCGGGCGCTGGCGCGAAGCAGCTGATTTTTACCGCTTGGCATCAGAGCTTAGTGCCACGACTGATCAGCAGCGTGAGCATGAGCTTAACCACCTTGAAGCACTGGTGGCATCTTCCAATGTTCGCGCGGTTGCACACCGTGCGCGCACTTTGGATACCCGCAAGCCGAATATGTGGCGGGATTCTTTGCTGGGCTATCTGGCTATTCACCAGGGTAGACGTATTGAGGCCACCTCCCGTTTTAACAATGCCGAACTGGATAAGAATGCACCGGATGATGTCCGCGCGCAGCTTGCCAGCCGCAAAGCACTGGCTGAGATTGCGAACTGGAATCCGCAGGGAGTAATTGACGCCGCGGCCGATGCGGCACGTTTTGGCGGAAAGAATTCTGAACCAGCTTTAGCAGCCGGATACATTGCAACCGTGGCGCAGTCGGCGCTGACCGGTAAGAATGTGGAAATGCCCGCGCAGCCTGGGGAATCCCAGGTGCTCGCGCAGCGTCGCCACATGGCTTTGGGCTGGATCAAGTTGGCTAATGATGACCCAATTACTGCGCGTCAGGAACTTCAGCAATTACCGCGTGAAGAAGGCGCAACACGCATTGACGTGTGGCAGATTGCGTGGCTTGCTCGAGCCGAGTTCTTGTTAGGGGAGTGGGATGATGCCATGGCCACGGTAGAAAAAGGCCTTTTCCAGGCGGACTATTACGGCATTGACCTGCTTGATCCGCTTTTGCTGTGGACTGGTGCAATCATTGCGCAATTGCAGGGTTCCTATTCTATTGCCGCGAGTTACCGCAATCGCTTGGTCATTGGCAATGATGCTTTTACTATTCAGCGCGTTCCCGCAGCGATTACCCGGATGGTTACTGGCTTGCGTGAGAACCAGATGCTGGAAGCAACCCGTGCAGCGGATCAACTCATTGCGATGGATAAGCAAAGCTCAATTAGCCACCCGGGCTTATGGCCATGGCGTGACTTGGCTGTGAATGTTTTGCTCAACACGAAGCGCTTGGACGAAGCAGATGAGCTGCTCAGCGTCGCCGAAGAAGACGCTGACCGGGTCAATAACTTTGGACTTCAAGCACGCTTAGTAGCAGAACGTGCCCACCAAGCATTAGTACTGGGGGAGGCCGACCGTGGAGTAAAGCTCTATGAGCAGGCCATTGAAATGATGACCACCTCGCACATGCGCCCCTACCAAGGTAGAACCCTTTTCGCCTTTGGTCAGGCACTACGCCGATTGGGCCGACGCCGTCTCGCCGATGGCTATTTAGCGCGCGCCGCCGAGGTCTATCAATCCATGGGCGCGCACGCCTACGTGGAAAAGATCAACCGTGAGCGCCGCGCCGGCGGCCTGGGCCCGCGGCAGAATTCAGCGTCATCATTGACCACCCAAGAACTCGAAGTCGCACAGCATGCAGCCAGCGGCCTGACCAACAAAGAAATCGCCGCGCAGCTCTTTCTCTCACCGAAGACAGTCGAGTTCCACCTCACCCGCATCTACCGCAAGCTGCGCATTCGTACCCGCACCGAACTCCCAACAGCGCTCGCCCAAGCTTTACGGGAGTAAAATTCATGCAAAATTTTTCTCGTGGCAGGGAAGAATTGCACATAAATGAACCAATAGTGAGCTACGGCAGTCGAAACGACGGAACGAAAGGATACACCCGTTTGTGGGTAGCTAATAATTGGATAGGGTTTTGAAGCTATCGATTGTCAACTGTCTTTGCTTGGGCGAGCAATTAAGATTTTCAGTTCGTCAGATATTGCGGCTTCCTCAATAATCGCAGATTAGGCCGTGTGTGCCTCGGTTTTGCGTTGTACAGTCAGGGGATTGACTGAGTTTAGTAAATCGGTGCCCGGCCTAACATAAAGGAATTAGATGGAACGAAACTAGAGGGATTTCACTCAGCGCCGAATTGGAAGACTTCGAAAGGGTAGAGAGCGCACTTCACGATCCGGCAAAGTTGCTTAGTAGTCAAATGGTTGGTTTGCATTTGTAGTTGACTGACCGATGGCTATTCACATTAGTGGTACGCAATAGGAGAATCGGAGTGTTTTAGAGTGGGTAGACTAAAGTTAAAACCACTGGTAGCAAGCTTGATAATTGGCCTGTCCGCGTTGCATGTCTCTACAGCTAATGCAGAAACAGACCCAGGGGTGGAGGAAGTAAACGTACAAAAAGTAAAGCAGGCGTTACACAAATCCGATGCCATGGAAATAGCCAGTGAACGAGGAGAGCTTCGTGACACGGTGTCCCCAGTTGATGATCTTCGTATTGAGAATGGAGTTCTTAATGCGGAAACGCTGTTTGGAACGATTTCAGTGTCTCACTCTCTAAATGGAGAGTATAAGGAAATCGAACCAGGTTTTTCTGCAGATGGCAATACGGTTCTTCACTGGGATGAGAGTAGCCAAACAGTGGCAGGGTTCGAGTTGCTTCGACCGAGAGATACAGTCTCTGAATGGAATGTTGAGCTCCCTGAGAATACTTCACTTCAGATAGCCGATGATTCTGAAATCGACTTAATTTACTCGGATCCGGAAGGCGGAGTTTTGCGTGTTGATGGCTTTATCGGGGAGCCATGGGCAGTAACTGCAGATAACAAACCAGTAAAGACGTGGTATGAAGTTCAGGAGGGCAAGATCGTCCAGAAGTTTGAATCAGTCGACGAGGAGGTGGTGGCTGATCCGCGATTAACTTTCGGAGTAGGTGTGTATCTTAATATGTATGCGTACGAGGTTGAGCCTTTGGCTCGATTGCTTGCAGGAGCAGGCATTGCAGCCACGGCGGGTGTTTGCTCTTTTGATGACAAGCTGCCGAGCTTCTGGGGTCGCGTAGCTAGAATTCTTTGTCAAGCTATGCCTTTTGCCACGTTTTCAACATTTAAGGACGTGATTATAGCGCCACCAATTTTCAACCGGAATGATTGTCTGCAGACTCGATTGGGGTCAGGGGAATGGGTCAAGGTAAAAGAAGCTGGAAACTGTAAGCCGTAGCCTAACGGCTACCCTTGGGTCTATATAAGTTGGATAGCAGAAAAGAAGGATACACGGTGCGCAAAAAACTTTACGATGCCCTAATCTTCGGCGGAATTTCGGTACTGATTGTGCTCATTTATGCCGCGATTAAAGGCGATCTTGACTGGGGTATTCAATTAAGCGCGTACATAGTATTCTTTTGGTCCCTTGTTGTCCTTATTCGATGGATTGTCGAGAAAAACAAGTCTGACAAGTGAGCATCTTGGCACCACAGCTGTGGCTGCCAGGATGCTCTGCGCCGGGTTTAATACTTGCTAAAGTGCGCGCGCAGGGCGTCGGTGACTTCTTTCGGCGCCTCAATGGTGGGCACGTGCGCGCCGGGGGAGATTTCCACGTAGGTGGATTCGCCGCTGACCTTGTCGCCGATTTCTTTGAGAACCTCAGGTGGGGTGGCTGGGTCATCAGCGCCGGCGAGTACCAGGGTGGGGACGGTGATGGAAGAAAGCTGGTCCGCGAAGTCCCAGTCGGCCAGGGCTTCAGAGCAAGACGCGTAGCCTCCGGCTGGGGTGGTGGCAATCATCTCACGGTAGAAGGCGGTGGAGGCGGGGTTTTCCGCAATCCAACCCTCGGAGAACCAGCGGGCAACGATGGCATCGGCAAGCGCGGCGGTGGAATCAGCACGCACGGTACGCGCGCGCTCATGCCAGGAATCCGGCGTGCCAAACTTCGGTGCGGTGCACAAAAGAGCAGCTGAGGTGACCTTTGGGTCATTGGCCGCGAGGTACTGCGCCACAGCGCCGCCCAGGGAAAGGCCAACCACGCCGTAGGCGTTAACGCCTAGCTTGCCGATGGTCTCCTGCACGTCACTAGCCAAATCCGCAATAGAAGCAGGGCTCTCAACAACAGGGGAGAGACCGTGGCCGCGGTGGTCCACGGCGATGACGCGGAAGCTATCAGAAAGGGCGTCAAGCTGCGGCAACCACATATCGGTGGTGGAGCCAATAGAACCGATGAACATCAAGGTGCCCTGTGGCTGCTCAGCCTTGCGTGGTCCGTATTCAACAAAGTGCAACTGTGCCATGTGTTTCTAGCCTTCCTTTTCTACTACTGCTGCCATGCCCTGGCCGCCACCGATGCACATGGTGGCAAGGCCGAGAGTGCCGCCCTCACGCTTGAGGCGGTGCGCCAAAGTGACCAGCATGCGGGCGCCGGTCGCGCCAACTGGGTGACCCAAAGAAATGCCGGAGCCCCAGGTGTTGAGGCGGGAATCATCCCAGGCCAGGTCCCATTCCTGCAGCACGGCAAGTGCCTGCGCCGCGAATGCCTCGTTGAGCTCAATCGCATCCAGGTCATCAATGCTGACGCCGGTGCGCTCCAGGGCCTTCTTAGTGGCAGGAACAGGTCCCACGCCCATGGTCTCTGGCGCAACACCTGCAACAGCCCAGCCCTTGAGGCTTAACATCGGGGTAAGTCCCAGCTCAGCGGCCTTGGCGCGGGTAGTAGCAATCATCGCTGCGGCGCCATCGTTTTGCGGGGATGCGTTACCCGCGGTCACGGTTGCTTCTTCATCCTGCTTGCCGCGGATAGAGCGCAGCGAAGCAAGCTTTTCTGGGGTGGAACCCTCGCGTGGGCCCTCATCGGCGGTCACGACGGTTGGCTCCTGGCCACGCTTTTTCGCAGGAACGGTGACTGGCACGATTTCTTCCTCGAACCAGTTCTCTGCCTGGGCCTTCAGCGCGCGCTCGTGCGATGCTGCTGCCATCTGGTCCTGTGCTTCGCGCGTGAGCTTGTACTCGCGGCGAACGTTCTCAGCGGTTTCAATCATGCCGCCAGGAATTGGGTGGTTCTTACCGCCAGCGGTCTCACGTGCCTCAGCCAGGCGGTCACGCAGCTGCATGTCGCCGCCCTTGACACCCCAGCGGATGGAGCCATCAACGGTGTACTCGGTGCGCGACATAGACTCCGCGCCACCAGCGATAATGAGATCAGCCGCGCCCATAGCCACGTGCGCGGCCGCGGTCATGAGTGCCTGCAGGCCCGAACCACAACGGCGATCCAGCTGCATACCAGGGACCTCCTTGCCTAGCGTGGAGTTCAGAGCAACGATGCGACCAAGTGCTGGTGCTGCACCATTCGGGCTCGCCTGGCCCAAGATGATGTCGTCCACGTCCTTGGCGGTAATGCCGGTGCGCTCCACGATGGCATCCACCACGGTGGTAGCCAGGTCTTCTACTGGGATATCGCGGAAGATTCCGCCGTAGCGGCCCACTGGAGTGCGCAGTGGGGAGCAAAAGACAATGTCATTATCGTTCTGGTTGGTCATCAAAGACTCCTTTTGAGATTGAGAGGTATTAGGAAAAACTAGGAACTTAGTTGCTTGCCATGACTAGGTCGCGGGAAATCTCACTCGCGGTGGACAACAGCACCGGAAGGTAATTGCCGGTCAGCTCATTAACGGAATTCACCGCAGATTGCGTGGAGATGTTAATGGCTGCTACCACTTTTCCTTCAGCGTCTGTAATCGGCGCCGCCAGTGAACGCAGACCAAGTTCCAACTCTTGGTCTACTAGCGCCCAGCCCTGGCTGCGCACGGCAATGATTTCTTCGAATAGTTGCTCCTTGTCCGTCAATGAACGCGGCGTGAGTCCGTGCGACAGCGGCACCGAGTCCAAGAAACTGCGGATTTCTGCATCCGGCATGCCGGCCAAAGTCACGCGGCCCATCGAGGTGGAGTGCGCGGGAAAGCGCGTGCCGATGGTGATGTTGACCGTCATAATCTTGCGCACCGCCACGCGCGAGACATAGTGGATATCCGTGCCATCAAGCACCGACATCGAACAGGATTCGCCCACCTGCGCGGATAGTCCTTCCAGCCGCGGCTGGGCCAGCGCCGGCAAGGTCAGCGCGGATAGGTAGCTGTATCCCAGCTCCAGCACGCGCGGGGTCAAGGTGAACTGGCCGTCATTGTTCACGGCGTAGCCTTCTTCCACCAAGGTGTGAAGAAAGCGTCTAGCTGCCGCGCGGGATAGGCCGGTTGCAGCAGCCACTTGCGACAAGGTCTGCGATGGCGCGGTGGCATCAAAAGAGCGAATCACCATGAGACCTCGGGCAAAGGACTGCACGAAGTCACTTGAGGGACTAGTCATAACTCTCCTTCCAGGGTTGCTGCACACACCATAATTGTGCGCATTGCGAACCTTTGTACTAATGATGAACTTGAGTGTAGCATGAGGCACATGGTTGATAAAAGGACTAATTCCGCCACAGAGGCGGTGCAAGACATTTCTTCGGGATCCTCGATCGCCGTCGGTGGCTTTGGGCTGGTAGGCATTCCTACCGTGCTCATCGAAGCCCTACGCGCTTCGGGTCCAAATGACCTCACCATCGTGTCCAATAACTTGGGTGCTGATGGCTTCGGCTTGAGCTTGCTGCTCGAAGACGGTCTCATTTCCCACTCCATTGGCTCCTACATTGGGTTCAACAAGGAGTATGCACGCCAGTACCTGGCGGGTGAGCTCACCGTTGAGTTCACTCCGCAGGGCACCTTGGCTGAGCGTATGCGTGCTGGTGGCGCAGGTATTCCAGCGTTTTACACCATCGCCGGTGTGGGCACACAGGTTGCAGAGGGCGGCTTGCCCATGCGCTATAACTCTGACGGTTCCGTTGCCGAGTACTCCCAGCCCAAAGAAACTCGCGAGTTCGATGGCGAAACCTATGTGCTGGAAACCGGCATTCGCACCGACTTCGCGCTGGTCCACGCGCACAAGGGTGACCGCTACGGCAACCTGTCTTTCCGCAAGACCGCGCAGAACTTCAACCCAGATGCAGCAATGAGCGGCAAGGTCACCATCGCCCAGGTGGAGCACTTCGTGGATGTTTTGGATCCAGAAGAAGTTGACCTGTCAGGCATCTTCGTGGACCGCGTTGTTGTGGTCGGCGAGCAGGAAACAGGAATTGAGTACAGGACGGTGCAGAGCTAATGACTTGGACACATGATCAAATGGCGGCGCGCGTTGCTGCTGAACTAGAAGATGGCCAGTACGTCAACCTTGGTATTGGTATCCCAACCAAGGTGCCCGGATTCGTTCCTGCGGATAAGGAAGTTATCCTGCACTCCGAAAACGGCATTCTCGGCGTGGGTGCATACCCCACCGAAGAGCAGATGGATCCGGAACTGATCAACGCCGGCAAGGAGACAATTACTGCCGCGCCGGGCGCGAGCTACTTCAGCTCATCCACTAGCTTTGCGATGATCCGCTCCCGCTCCGTCGACGTTGCCGTCCTCGGCGCGATGGAAATCTCGCAGTACGGCGACTTGGCTAACTGGATGATTCCAGGCAAGATGGTCCGCGGCATGGGCGGCGCAATGGACCTGGTCCACGGTGCTGAAACCATCATCGTGATGACTGACCACGTGACTAAGAAGGGCACCCCGAAGATTCTTAGCGAGTGCGCCCTGCCTTTGACCGGCGCTAAGTGCGTGGGCAAGATTGTCTCCACCCACGCCGTCTTTGACGTCGATGCCGAAGAAGGCCTCACCCTGGTTGAGCTCGCACCTGAGGTCACCCTGGAAGAGCTCAAGGAAATCACCGGCGCACCATTCAAGGTTGCCGAAGGCGTAGCCTAAAAAATCCCTGTTGCAGGCCTAGCCTTCACCACTAAAATCCCGGCGAGACGAACTCGGCCGGGACTTTCAGGATTTATTATTACGAGATTACACGCAGCCGCAAAAATTCCTTAGTAGTTGAATGCCTAAATTCTATTCTTTTGGTTGCCAGTCTGAACTTTCCCAAGGAGTTTGGGTTGGTTCGACTATCTCCGAAGGATGGAACCAGAGGATATCGGCAATCAGAATAATTGAGGTGATAACCGAAGCCCAAAAGGGTATTTTCCAATTATCCCGCTCGTTTGGTTTCTTTCTCCCCACAGAGTACGAGTAGAAAGCGGCTAGGATAGTTACAGGGAACAAATAGGGAAAGCCAAATGCCGCTGCTATGATGCATACGAAAAGTACTGCTACTACACTTTGAATCTTTGACACGGTGCTCCGATGTATTAGCAAGTGCTAGTTGCTCTGTATTCACCCGAAGGGACAATTGTTGCAGTTACGCATTCAGTGCGTCGATTGAGCCTCGTTTGGCTAAAAGATTCTGAGGACCTCGAAGTCCATTGTCCCCCAGTTGTTGCGTAGGCCGTTGGAGTGTTTGCGTTTCCGTCGTATGACCAGGTGGGAGTCTTTGTCTCACCACCTGCTTCTAGAATCCTTACGTCGTCAATTTGAACACCAGGATTTCCGCAAATCTCGACTCTTTGCCACCAAGTGTAGAGAGTATTTCCGAGAATGGCTTTCTGGCCGAATGTCACACCATCTATTCGACAATACTTGTTGGCCATGGTTGCGGCCTGAAGGGTCTCAGTTTCAATAGTCTCAACGTCACTTGGCGTGTTGTATAGTTCAAACGTCTCTCGTTCGGCTTGAGAGAGGCCATTGATTGCAGTTTCTGGGTTAGGGGCACTCATAACTTCATTGCTAATCCGCTCTCCTGCTTTAATGGGGTCTTCTTTGGCAAAGGCAACTGGTGTGTGCGTGCCAATTGTGCCAACGAGCAAAAAGCGAGCACGGTACGTAAAGCTTTTTGCATCGGTGATATTTCCTTTCGGCGAGGGGAGCACTTTGCTCCGCAAGGCAACCTTCGCACAGATAAAATACGCTGGCAATAGATGCTAGGAATGTTATCAAATAGTGACCTAAGTGTTCGATTGGACCGTTTCGTTTAGTGGTCGCGTGCGTGTAGATCAATCAAATGGCGAAAGGGCGTTGAACGATCTCCGCTTATGCAGTATGTGACGGTTTATGAGATTTTAATGCCGCAATACGTGGAGTAATAGGAGTACTAATTTTGGGATAGCCAGCCCCGCCGTTCCATCCCGGGCCCGGCCCTCTATGTAGATATGCCTAAGGACGAAAAGTACACCATTTAAGGGTCCAACTTTTGGGAAATTCGATAACTGCAATTTAATAAATGCCTGCTTGCCCTAAGTAATTGACTGGCTGGAATTCCCCGGCCCCGGGGGAGCTATTACAGGCTAGGGTAATTCACGCGGCAGGGGATCGTCCCTGTTCAAAGCACTACTTTTGTCACTCGTTGGCGAGTTTCGGTTAGTGTGCAGCCGAAAAACTTCCAGTCAATGCATGGTGAATGTATCGCAGGATGGTGATTGAGAAATCCGAGGTGAGCTTGATAATTATCGAAGGTAGTGTGTTCTTGAGTGAGTTGGCTCCGCTGATTTGTATTGTTGTGCGACCAACATGTGGCGCAAATTAGTCGGGCTTGGTTGTCATCTCCACGAGCTCTGGCCGGGTATTGCGTAATTTCTGCTTTGGGAGGCTCTAGTTATCCCGTCAGAAACCGATTTGGAAAATGGTCGCCAAAGTAATCGGCTGATCCGACTGTTGGTACGTCCGACTAGCGTACGGCCGACCCGCGGTGGAATGTAGGAATTGCCCTAAAGACGAATGCTCTGGCTCGCTGTTTGATTGGTTTATGTGAAAGAACACATTGGCGTTTTTCACTTTCCCTGTGGCCACACTTTTAAAGGAGCAGCGATGACCACATCCTCTACAAAGCCTCAAGCGTCTTCCCAAATATGGGAGTCGCCTGCGCATAAACGAACAGTATATGGCGTGCTCGCCATTGTAGCTATCACCATCCTATTTGACGGCTATGACCTTGTTATTTACGGCGCGGTCTTGCCAAACCTGTTGGCGGATCCTTCGCAGATTGGTCAGCTCAGCCCTGGCGTCGCCGGAACCTTGGGTTCCTGGGCGATGATCGGTGTGACCATCGGTGCACTGTCCGCCGGCGCGATCGGTGACCGACTAGGCCGCCGTCGAGTATTTCTCACCGCCATCGCGTGGTTCTCCATCGGAATGGGTCTGACTGCGCTGACCACCTCCGTCTTTGCCTTCGGTGCACTGCGTTTCTTCACCGGCTTGGGCGTTGGAATCATCGTCGCGACCGGCGGCGCGATCGTCGCTGAGTTCGCACCAGCTGGTCGCCGCAATTTCTTCAACGCCATTGCATACTCCGGTGTCCCCGCCGGTGGCGTGATGGCTTCGCTGTTGGCGCTCGCTTTGGAAGATGCCATCGGCTGGCGTGGGCTATTCCTTATCGGCGCAACCCCGATTCTCTTCCTGCTGCCTGCAGCATGGTTCTTGCTCCCAGAGTCTCCGAAGTGGCTTGTTGCCACCGGTCAGTCCATGCGTGCACAGGAACTATGCACTAAATTTGGCCTGCCAGAATCCCAGTTCCTGACCAAGCCTGTCAGCCGCGACGCTATTGAAAGCGGAACTCCGGCAGTTTCTGCGGAGAACCCAACCGGTAAGTCAGGCTTCGCCGCAATCTTCTCCCGTGTGTACCTCCCCGGCACGCTGCTCATTGGCACGATGAGCTTCGTCGGACTGCTGTCCACCTATGGCCTAAACACCTGGCTGCCCGTGATCATGGAGAACAACGGGGCATCGTCTGCGCACTCGATGTACACCCTGCTGTTCCTCAACGGTGGCGCGGTTGTCGGTGGCCTGCTCGCCTCCAAGGTCGCTGATCGCGTCGGCGCAAAGGCAGTTATCACCGTGACTTTTACCCTCGCGGCTATCTCTTTGATGATCCTGCCGTTTACCAACAACGTGTTCTTGACGTACATCCCAATCGTCATCGCCGGCGTTGGCGTGCTGGGAACTCAGGTTCTGACTTACGGTCTGACGTCCAACTACTTTGATACCTCGGCACGCGCTGCTGGCGTTGCGTGGTGTGCCGGCTTCGGCCGTCTCGGCGGAATCGTCGGCCCGGTTGCAACCGGTCTCATGATTGGCGCCGGTTTCGGCCCAACCTGGGCATTCGGTATGTTCGCTGGTGTCGCGATCATCGGCGTTATCTGCACCATGGCTATCCCGAAGTCTCCTGCAGTTGAAAAGACCATCACCACCGAACCAACCGCATCTACCGACTCCCGTGCGCGAGTGACTGAAGGCGTTTCCTAAGAACTATCTTCAACACCAGCGCTGTGATGCGCAGGCAAAAATGAGGCTACGGGTTGAACCCATAGCCTCATTTTTATGTCTGCTTAAGCCTGATGATCGTTGCGTTCTTTGACCTTAGAGAAAACGAACAAGGCAGCTAAGACAGTTAAGAAGATTATTGCCACTGGAACGGCAATAACCCCTAAGAGAAGTGCGAATTCAGCGAGCCCCATAACTTTATTCCCCCAACGGTAGGTGGTTAGTTAATTGCAGCCTACCGCTAGAGATGCCCTGAATAAAGAGAGTTGGAGAAATTGCTCCGGGTTGTGCTTGGTGCACGCTACTTCTTGTCGCGGCTGGCCCAGAAGCCGGCGCCGAAGGAAAGGAAGCCGGTGCCGTCGAATACGTTGCCGGTCTTGATGGTGGCGTCGCCGGGAAGCAGTACTGGTAGTTCGCCCGCGGGGTAGTCGATGCTCGCGATGAGGAAGGTCTGCTTAGTCAGCTGGTTGGTGCGCTTTTTAATAGAAGCGATTTCGCCAACGAGCTTGGCATAAGGACTCAAGTCGCGGGGGCTGAGGTTCTTGTGGAACTTCTCTGCGGACGGGCTAAACAACATGTTCGGGGTGGTCTGCCTAGTGCCATCGGCAGCTTTGGATTCAAAGGCTTTGTCGGAGGCGGCCCAGGCGGTGGTGTCATCGAAAAGCTCGTAGTCTGTCGCCCAGGCGCTCAACGCACCTTGGGAAGTGCGAACGCTTTGGCCGCCAGCAGGATTGCCGGCAGGCAGCGCGAAGAACTCATCGCTTGCGGCAATAACGTTGGTGAAAACCTCACCGTTATTCGCGCGGTGAAGTGCGACGTGGGTGATGAAATCACCGGCACGGTAGGCGGTCGCATCAATCGGGGCGTCGGTCAAGAAACCTGGAGTGGTACGCCAGCCTTCCTCATCTTTAAACGCGGCCATGCGCGGGCCGGTCGGGTCCTGATAGACCACAACACCCTCAAAACCAGGAACCACGAGGGCCTTTCCACAGGTCTCCTCCATGAGGTCGTACATCAAATCATCAAAGGAGTCGTAGGAAAAACCAAGCGCAGCGTATTCATTGTCCATCATGACTAATAGTCTAAAGCCTTGCTACCCATCCGGCTGAGATGTATTAGCCCTCCATTAACCCCAATATCAGTCTGCAAAATTGGACAGATTTTCAAACTTGTGTGGCCCACACATTGCTCTCGTCTGAATCTTTCGAACCGATTAGACTTGGTATCTACGGGCGAACAAGGTATAACACTTGGACTAAGACGCGTAGCTATGTAACAGCCTGGTGTAACACGAAAAGGATTCACACGGCCTTGACCGATGGTGACGGAGGAGGCCAATGGAGGGAGTGTCGTCATTGGTTAAGAACATAATATCGCTGCTACCCGAATATGGAATGGAGTGGGGTTTGTGGTGCGACAACCCGCCTATTCCAACATACCGAGGCTGGCCACCCACTCCACGCAACTTTATGTTCAGCAAAGGTCTTGAAGAACGCCTTCATGATTGGCTCGAATCATGGCGGAACAACTATGCGGATGGTCCTGAAGAACAGGCAGAAACATGGAAACAAGGATTTGATAAATATGCATGGGCACAGGAAGGTGATGCTCTTTCTAGAGAAATAGAAGCTGAGTGCCATGGTTATAAGGTTCGGAGAGACTATGAGATCTATCTAAAGAGCCCGGACAGGAAGTAGTGAGGTAGTCGTAATCATGTCACAGTAGAACTCGGTTGGTGCTGAGTTTCCTTCAATCCCAGATGTCGCTTTGTTGCGGATGGGCTTTAACAAATGAAGGTATATATAGCCCAAAATGCATTAGTGTTTATTGAGGCTATCAACGGTTAGGGGATGCTATGACAAAAAGGGAGCAGCGTCTATCTCGCCAAGGAAAGTTCGCTTGGCCGATTCCGGAAGTCTTGCTCATACTTATCGGTATAGTTCTTTTGGTTTTCTTTCCTGAGGACCAGTATTTTGACATCAATACTTTTGGCGGCATGATTCTGGCGTCTGCGGTGATTTCCCTTCCTATCGGAATTCCTCTGTTTTTAGCTAAGGTGGGCTTTTTCTGGTTCGACTTCGCCTATGTTGTCGCAGGCGTATTGGCGTACAGATACATTCTTGGGCTGCCGGATGGGGCATACATTGGTGAAGGCTTAATTCTGCTGGTGGGCATAGCTTGTGTCATCAGCGGATGCTCACACACGCTGCGGAGGATTTTAGCGTCGCGCTTCGCTAAGAAACCGCGCTCTAAATAGTGCTTCTGTTTCCGCGTCCAGTCATTGAAACGAATACGGGCTAATTGTCGTTGGTCAATCATCAATCAGGTTAGAAATTGGACTTATGCACTGAGTGTCACTTATAAGACTCAGTTGAACAGTTTGAGGTGAAATAATGGGACCGGCTGAAAAGCGACTATATCAACTGAAACGTTTTGCCCTGCCCATTCCCGAGGCGTTAATCGCAGTCATCGGATTGATATCGGTCTTTGTATTTCCAGAGGATCAGTTCTTTGATCTCAATGGTTTGGCTGTGCTGGCGTTCGCGAGTGGGGTAATTGCGATTCCAATTGGTATTCCACTGGTATTTATCAAAGTGCACTTTTTCTGGTTTGATATTGCCTATATTGTGGCGGGATTACTAATGGTTCGATTCGTAGAGACCCTGCCCGATGGTCCCAATATTGGGGCGGGTGCATTAGTGTTTCTCGGCTTCAGCTTTATGATCAGTGGCGGTTCTTCCTCACTGCGTCGGCTTCGAGCAGTGTCCTTTCTAAAAAGGAGAGGTTAATTAACCATTCGTGTTGGAGAACTTCGCGAACTTAAGTGGGGTGTCCGAATAGGTGGAATTCTTGGAAAACTAAGCTAATTTGAGTAGGCCTTGGGGGACACTTCAATGCCCGGTAAGACCTGCCTCCGAGGAAGACGCTAGTTCACCTCATCGAGGATGAATTGTGCGGCGCGCTCAGCAATCATGATGGTTGGTGCGTTGGTGTTGCCGGAGGGAACCAGCGGCATGATGGAGGCATCGGCAACGCGTAGGCCGTTGAGTCCGTAGACGCGCAGGTTACGTGGGGAGACCACGGAGAGGGCATCGATGCCCATCTTGCAGGTGCCGACCTGGTGGTGATAGGTAATCACGGTGCGGCGCACGTAGTCTTCCAGGTCATCGTCGGAAATCTCCGGGCCGGGGTAGATTTCTACTGGGCCCCATTCGGCCAGGGCTTCTTGGCGGCCGACTTCGCGGGATTCTTTCACGGAAGCAATGAGTGCATCGACATCGGCTTGCACGCTGAGCGCGCCCAGGTCCAGGGCAATTGGGTCGTCATCTTCCGGACCGGTCAGGGTCAGTTCACCGCGCGAGGCCGGGCGCACGAGTCCGCCCATCAGGGTAAAGGCGTTGGCGGGGCCTTCCATGTCCTCGTTGTACATCGGGATGGAGAAATACAACGGTTGGGTATCCGGCACGGACTTGTCTGGGGTGGACTTGGTAAATACGTGCACTTCCGCAGGTAGCACAGCAGAAGCTGGGATTTCCTTTTCGGTTGCTTCAAAAATGACCGGGGATAGCACGTGGTCGTGCAGGTTCTTGCCCACACCAGGTAGGTCGTGGGTAACAGTCACGCCCAACGCTTCGAGTTCTTCTGCTGGCCCAATACCGGAGCGCAGGAGAATTTCGGGCGAGTTCAGCGTGCCGGCGCACAGGATGGTTTCATGCGCATATAGCTTTTCGTTACCACCCTCACCCCGCACCTCCACACCCTTTACGGTATTGCCGTCAATAATGACGCGCTGAACCTTTGCGTCGGTGATGATGGTGAGATTTTCATGGTCAGCAACTGGCTTGAGGTATGCATGCCAGGTGTTGAACCGATTGCCGTCGCGCACATTGGCCTGAATCCTACCGATACCCTCCGGATTGCCAGAGTTGTAGTCCTTGTTCAGAGGAATTCCGGCTTGCTGGCCGGCCTCCAGCATGGCGTCTTGTAGTGGGTTGGTTTCATAGTCGCTGCGGACATCCAGCAGACCGTCACGGCCGCGGGTTTCCGGATCGCCATCGGGGTAGTTCTCAATGGACTTAAACACCGGAAGAACGTCATCCCAAGACCAGCCATCGCTGCCGAGATATGCCCAGGTGTCGTAGTCTTCTTTCGCACCGCGCACCCAGATAGTGGCGTTGAGCGCATGCGAACCGCCCATGACCTTGCCGCGCGGAATGTGTAGCTCACGGTTGTTGGCGTGTGATTGTGGCAAGGTGCGGTAGTTCCAGTCCTGCTCGCTGTGCCATAGCCTGCCCAGGTCATAAACCTTGGTGATATCCGGGTTGGTGTCATAAGGTCCGGCTTCGATGATGGCGACCTTGCGGCCGGCATCGATAAGCCTGCGCGCAATGACATTTCCTGATGAACCCGCACCGACGATGATGAAATCGTAATTCTGCTCAGCCATGAGCTTCCTCCAAAGATGTGTTGTGTAACAGCCTTGAAGTTCAATGTAAGCCAGTTCACGCGAATTGTCCGGTGCTTTAGTGCAATCCAGTTGTCATTGCGTGCTGTGCAGCTACTTCTGCGCGTAGATGATGCCCACAGCAAGTATGGAAATATAAGAAAGAGATGATTGTTGTCGCGTTCTCACATAACGGTTGGGTGAGTTGTTAATGGAAATTTCTGATTTGGAAGCTGCTATTGAGGCTGCAAACAACAATGATGAAGCCACGCTAGTGTCTTTGTTTAAACAGTTTTCTGCAGAGGAATGGGCTGACGTTTCGTACGATTGGAAATACGAAAATAGGCAAAAGGTAAGCGATTTCATTCAAAAATCGGTTAAAATTCTTCCAGCGAGTGTGGAGTTCGAGAGAATTCAATACTTGGTGAGCGAATATGTTTTAGCTCTTGTCTATCTTCCAGGATCAATTGACCTAGCTGCTACAGCTTTAGTGACGTTTTGGAATAGGCACCAAAATGGTGACCCCAAGGAGTTAATTAAGCAACTAGAACGCTTTAGCGAGCATCCTGATGGTGAGCGGGTGGCTGAAATTGCCGCTACGGCTAAAGGGATCGACTTTCAGAAGTGAAGTCCTCAACCTGACCCATGAAAGAGCAGTACTGCCTGAATGCACGCAGTACTGCTGTTAAAGGGTTTCGCGGTTACTTCTGCGCGTAGATAGTGTCCACCTTTTCCACCAAGGTCAGCACGTCGTAGGAGGCGACGAGGACGTCGTCTTGGTTGTAGAGGGCGGCGTCCCAGCAGACTTCGCCGTAGTCATCGGTGACGCGTGGGGTGATGCGTTTGGCGGTGAGTTCAATGCGAACGGAATCGTCATAGGTAACTGGCTCGATGAAACGTAGGTTTTCTAGTCCGTAGTTTGCAAGGACCGGACCTGGTGCAGGTTCGACGAAGAGGCCGGCGGCCCAGGACACCAGCAGGTAGCCGTGTGCGACGCGGCGGGGGAAGAAGGGGTTGGCCATGGCGGCTTCTTCATCGGTGTGCGCGTAGAAAGTATCGCCGGTGTCTTTCGCAAAGTCCAGGATTTCTTCGAGGGTGACCTTGCGCAGATCCGAGGCGAACTGATCACCAATCTTCAGCGTGGCCAGGTCCTTACGGAATGGGTGAACACCGGTGCTGTTGATGACATCCTCGCGGGTTACGCGGTTAACGGCCGCGCCGCGGTGCCACTGACCAGTCACAGCAGTCAGGTGGTCCGGGCTGCCCTGAATCGCGGTGCGCTGCATGTAGTGCAAGATACCGCGGATACCGCCGAGCTCTTCGCCGCCACCGGCACGACCCGGGCCACCATGGACCAGGTGTGGCAGTGGGGAACCGTGGCCGGTGGAAGTCTTTGCATCCACGCGGTCCAAGAAATGCACGCGGCCGTGGTAAGCAGCAATCCCGCGACCATACAGTGCAGCCAGTTCATCATCATGAGTAATAACAGAAGCAACCAGCGAACCAGAACCCTTCGCAGCGAGTTGCACTGCATCGGTTGGCTCGTCGTAGCCAATGACGGAAATAACCGGGCCGAAGGCTTCGGTTGAGTGCACGGCTTCCGCCTTGGCGTCGTCGAAACGCAAGATGGTAGGCGCGAAGAATGCGCCCTCGAGCTTGTCGGCGCCGCCGTAGACAACTTCGCCGCCGGCATCGATAAGCTTGTGCACCGCCGATGCCACGTCATCGCGCTGCTCGAGTGAAACCAATGGACCCATCGTGGCATTCTCATCGCGCGGATCTCCTGGCACAACCTTGGCCTCCAGGCGCTGCGACAAGGCTGCGATGAATGGCTCAACCAGGCCCTTTGGCACAATCGCGCGGCGAATCGCCGTACACTTCTGCCCCGCCTTCGAGGTCATCTCATTGAACACGGCCTTGGTATAAGCCTCAAACTCCGGTGCATCCTCGGTGACATCGGTGCCCAAAATCGCAGCGTTGAGCGAGTCCGCCTCAGCGGAGAACTGAATGCCACCCTCCAGCACATTAGTGTGCGAGCGCAGCGCATTCGCCGTCTGTGCGGAGCCGGTAAAGGCCACGTGGTCGCGGAAATCTAAGTGATCCAACAGGTCGCGTGCGGAACCAGAAATCAGCTGCAGCGAACCTTCTGGCAAAATCCCCGACTCCAACATCAGGCGTACGCACGCCTGGGTGACAAAACCGGTTGGGGTTGCCGGCTTCACAATGCTTGGCACACCAGCAATAAAGGACGGCGCGAACTTCTCCAACATGCCCCAGATGGGGAAGTTGAACGCATTAATCTGCACCGCGATGCCCGGAATGGTGGTGTAAATATGGCGGCCAATAAATGAGCCGTCCTTGGAAAAGACCTCCGGCTCACCATCAGTAACCACGTGCGAGTTCGGCATCTCGCGGCGGCCCTTGGAAGAAATGGTGAACATGGTAGAAATGCCGCCGTCAACGTCGACGAAATTGTCCCGCTTATTCGCGCCCGTTTTGTGTGCAAGCTGGTTAAGCTCATCACGGTGGTCCTGCAAAAACATGGCCAGTTCCTTGATCTTCAAAGAACGCTCATGAATGGTCAGCTCTTGCAGGTTCTTGCGGCCAACAGTGCGGGCATAATCAACAGCGGCGGCAATATCCAAACCTTCTGCGGATACTCGCGCCACAATCTCACCCGTGGATGGGTCAGCAACATCGGTGACCTTCGAAGGATTATCCGGCGTTAGCCAGCGGCCAGTGAGAAAGCTTGGAACAATTGCAGCAGAGTTAGTAGAAGTCATGGTTGCCTTTCTAGAACATTACTTACATGGTCACTAGAGGTTGAGACGTTAAGGGAAAAGAGAAAATGGAAAAATTTGAACCGTGGACGATTGTGTTGGGTGAACTTGATGAAAAGATGGGAGTGAAGGTCATTGAGCAATCAGCCACCAAGGTTGTTGCCACCATGCCTATTGAAGGCAACCGGCAATCCCTTGGCCTGCTTCACGGCGGGGCCATGGCAAGCCTGGCTGAAGCAGTGGGAAGCTGGGCCGCTGTTATCCACGCATCCACCATGGGCAAAGTTGCCGTGGGTGTTGATATCAACGCCACCCATCACGCTTCGGGGTATGCCGGGTTGGTCACTGCAACCGCCACCGCTATTCGCTTAGGCCGCACCATGACCAGTCATGAAGTTGTTATTGAAGATGAATCCGGCCGCCGCTTGTGCACGGCGCGTATCACCAACGCTGTTATTGAGAAAAGTTCTTAAGACTTTCTCAATAACAGCGGTTTCTAGTCGTCGGAGTAATCGTAAAAGCCCTTGCCGGACTTCCGGCCCAGTTCACCGCGGGAGACCATATCGCGCATGAGCTGCGGTGGGGCAAAACGCTCGCCCAGGGTGGACTTTAGGTATTCGGCGATACCCAGGCGGACATCGAGGCCGACGATATCGGTTAGCTCCAGCGGGCCGATGGGGAACTTGTAGCCCAGCACCATCGCATTATCGATATCGCGTGCTGATGCCACCCCGTCTTCCACCATCCGGATTGCCTCCAAAGCGATGGCAACGCCCAAACGTGAGGACGCGAAACCAGGCGCGTCATTGACCACCACTGCGGTTTTGCGCAGGTCCTCCACCCAACCCTTGGCGGTCTCCACCAGTGCGTTCGGGGTGGATTTTGCCACCACAACCTCAACCAGCTTGGATGCTGGAACCGGGTTGAAAAAGTGCAGGCCAATAACATCGTTAGCCACGGTGTCTGCCAGTTCAGAGACCGACAGCGAGGAGGTATTGGTGGCGATGACTGCCTCCGGCGCTGCTTGAGCGATATTGCTAAATGCTGTGGTCTTGAGGTCCATGGACTCTGGAACTGCCTCAACCACCAGGTCAAAGCCCGCGAACTCTGAAACATCGGTGGACAGTGTCAGGCGGCTCGCCCAGGACTCAAAAGTGCCTTCTGCGCCGCGGTCGATGGAGCCTTGAATAGCCTTTTCCACTCGCGCCTCTGCCGCAGCGACCGCGTCTTCATTGATGTCTACAACCTTGACATTCGCGCCGGCCGCGAGAAACGCGTGCGCGATACCCGCGCCCATGCGTCCGCCGCCGAGTACTCCAACTTTTTCAGGTACAGCCATAACTTCGCCCTTCTCCTTATATCTTCGCGACTATGTCGCGCTATTTCTTCTTGCGGTCTAAAAATGCCTGCATGCGGTCAAACTTGGCCTCGGACTCAAACAGGACCGCCTGCGCGATGTTGTCCACCGCCGGGTGGACGTCCGCTGGCATATCAAAAAGCTGCTTGGACAAACGCACCGCCAGCGGATCCAGTGCGGCAATCTTTTCAGCCCACGCGCGTGCCCCGGCGTCAAGCTCCTCTGGTGCGAAAAGCTCATTGACCAGGTGTGACTGCAGGGCTTCTTCGCCGTTGAGCACGCGTCCGGCCATCAAGATTTCTTTGGCCAGCGGGTTGCCCACGGCCTCTTTGAGCCGCCACAGTGCGCCGGCACCAGCGATGATGCCGAGGTTCGCCTCAGGTTGGCCGAACTTCGCGCCGGGCGTGGCAATCCGGAAGTCCGCAGCAAGTGCGAGCTCCAAGCCGCCGCCGAGAGCGAAACCATCAATCGCCGCAATGACGGGAGAGGGTAGCTTCGCTATCCGTTGAAACACGCCTGAGTTAATCCCGCGCAGCGCATCCTCGCGGCGGCGCTCACGTAGCTGCGCGATATCCGCACCGGAGGCGAAAATTCCGCGTGGCCCCTTGGAGGTCTCAGCCACGCAGCCAGTAATCACCAGAATCTTTGGTTCGCGTTCTAACAGGGCACACAGCGCGTGAAACTCATCAACCATGGTTTCATCAATCGCATTGCGTACTTCTGGGCGGTTCATGCGCGCGATGACAAAGCCGTCTTCTTCGGTGATCTTCAGCGCCGTGAAATCTGCCGTAACAGTCTGAATATCAGTCATTAGACCCTCTCAATCGCAATCGCGGTGCCCTGGCCAACGCCAATGCACATGGTGGCGATACCACGGGTACCGCCTTCAGTATCTAAGCGGTTGAGCAGCGTCAACGTGATGCGCGAGCCCGAAGAACCCAGCGGGTGGCCCAGCGCAATCGCGCCACCCCACGCGTTGGTCTTTTCTTCATCCAGGCCGAGCTCGCGGATACACGCCAAAGACTGCGTGGCGAAGGCTTCATTGAGCTCCACCGCGTCAACCTCGCCTAAGTCCCAACCGGTGCGGGTGAGAATCTCACGCGTCGCGAGTACTGGTCCCATGCCCATGATTTCTGGCTGCAGGCCGCGTGCCGCATTCGCCACCACGCGGGCACGTGGCTTAAGGCCAAGCTTTTCAATACCGCGCTGCGAGGCCACAATCACCGCCGAGGCGCCATCGTTGAGCGTGGACGAGTTACCTGCAGTGGTGACCTCACCAAGGGAAGTGACCGGACGCAATTTACTTAAAACTTCTGGGGTAGAACCCGGGCGCGGTCCTTCATCGGTGTCCACAACGGTGACATTGCCCTTGCGGTCTTTGACTTCCACCGGAACAATTTCCGCATCGAACTTGCCTGCTTCAATGGCAGCTAAAGCGCGAGCATGCGAGCGTGCCGCAAAAGCATCGGCGTCTTCGCGGCTGATATTAAACACATTTGCTACTTCTTCGGCGGTCTCCGGCATGGAGTAAGTCATCTTGTCCATGCCCGCGAACTGCTTATTGACAAAACGCCAGCCGATGGAAGTATCAAAAACCTGCCCTGGCTTGGCAAAAGGCGTGGTGGGCTTTTCCATGACCCACGGTGCACGCGACATGGATTCCACGCCACCGGCGAGAACAACATCGGCTTGACCTGATTCGACCATGGCTGTTGCCAGCGCAATCGCTGACATACCTGATGCGCACAGACGGTTGACGGTAATACCCGGCACGGTATCGGGGTAGCCGGCCAGCAACCATGCCATGCGCGCAATATTGCGGTTTTCTTCACCCGCGCCATTGGCATTGCCGATGATGACTTCATCCACTGCCGCTGGATCGAGTCCTGCTTCCTCGACGGTCTTTTTAATGGTCAGCGCCATCATGTCATCCGGGCGGACAGAAGAAAGCGCACCGCCATACTTGCCCACTGGGGTTCTAAACCCTGAGACCAGATATGCGTGCGAATCAGATTCAGTCATGTGTCATCCTTAAGAAGTTCAAGTTGCGGTGATGCGTTTCGGCCTTGTGTTGGGGGCGGCGCTTTCAGGTTTTAATTGCCTTTGAAGACCGGGGGACGCTTTTCGTTGAAGGCGGAAAAGCCTTCGAGGTAGTCATCGGAAGAGCACAGTGCGCCTTGGGCGATATTCTCATCATGAACCGAGTCCCATAGGCCGGTCTTGGAATCGCGGATATCAGCCACGAGCTTCTTTGAAGCCACAAAAGCTTGGGTTGCGCCGTGGGCTGCGCGTTGGACTTTGTCGCGGGTGAACTCCAGGAGATCATCGGCAGGCACTGCGCGTGAGAACAACCCTGTCGATACTGCCTCGGTGCCAGAAATCATGTCACCGGTGACAATCAAATCCATTGCGCGGTGTGCGCCGAGCCGCTCGACGAACAACGCGTGCCCACCTGAATCCAGCGTCGCGCCGAGATTCGCAAACGGTGAGCCGAACTTTGCGTCGTCGGCGACATAGACGATATCGGTGGCGATGGCCAAACCAAGCCCGACGCCGAGGCAGACCCCATGGACTGCGGCGAAGGTGGGCGCAGGAAACTGCGACATCTGCTTGAGCACCGGGGTGACCTTGTTGGCGAGGTAATCAGTGGCGTCATCATCGCGCGGATCGAGGCCCTTGATATTGCGGCCAGCACTGAAGCCGCGGCCCTCACCGCGCAGCAAAAGCGCGCGCACGCCGGCCTTCTCTGCCTCCGAGTACGCCTTGGACAACTCAGTGAGGTCTTCCGGCGCCAGAGAGTTCATGGCCTTCGGGTTGTTGAGGACAACCTCAGCGATGGTGTTGTCCTCGTTGAATTTAAGATCAATCATGCACAGCCGCCTTAAGCATCGAAGTCGAGCTTGATGGTCGCGGTCTTTGGACGGGACTGGCAGGTGAGGATGTAGCCCTTTTCAATCTCATCCTTTTCCAAAGCGAAGTTCTCCGCCATGTCTACTTCGCCTTCGACCAGCTTGGCGCGGCAGGTGCCGCACACGCCGCCGGCGCACGCGAAAGGAACATCGGGGCGCGCACGCAAGGTGGCGTTGAGCAGGGTTTCATTCGCGGACTCTGGAGATTCCACCTTGCCGGATAAGCCATCGAGGTTGAAGGTGATTTCCACATTCTTGCCGTCCGGGTCAGCTTCCACGTGGCGGCCGGTCTGCTGCTGGCTGCCCGTTGGTTTGCCGGTGGTAAACAGCTCATAGCGGATGGTCTGCTCATCGACCTTGCGGCCGTTGAGTTCATCGCGCACCAACTGGACTAGCTCAAAGGGGCCGCATAGGAACCATTCGTCGATGGCTTCGGTGCGAACCACGTTGTCGAGCAACAGCTGAAGCTTCTCAGAGTCAATGCGTCCGGAGAACAGTGGGTTGACGCGCTGTTCGCGGGAGAGCACGTGGTGCACGGCGAAACGGGTTGGGTATTTATCTTTAAGGTCACCGATTTCTTCAGCGAACATGACTTCACTGCCGCCCTTGTTGGCAAAAATAAGCTCGAAGGTGGAGTCTTCGCTTTCCGAAAGCACGGTTTGTGCAATCGCCATGATGGGCGTGATACCCGAACCTGCGGCGATGGCCACGAGGTGTGGGTTATCAATTTTGGCGATTTCCTCGCGGATAACCTCCGGATTGTTCAAACCCGTCAGGTGAGTCTTAGACACGAATGCACCCTGCGGGTTCATCACGTCAATTTCCATGCCGGCTTCCAACGTGTCATTCGCCCACGTGGAGAAGATGCCGCCGCGGTCGCGCTTGATAGCTACGCGCAAACGCCCAGGACGTGGGACATCACAGATGGAATAGGAACGACGGTGCTCCTGGCCATCAATCATCGCGCGCAGCGCAACGTATTGGCCGGGAATGTAGTCATAGTCATCCTGAAGTTCTTCGGGGATATCGAAGGACACTTCTACCGCATTATCGGTAAGAGGACGAACCTTGGAGACCGTCAACGTGTTGAACGTGGCCTTTTTCTTTTTTGTCGGGTTCAGCGAAGCAGTCATTAGTGCACCTTGAAGTAATCGAAAGGTTCAAAGCAGTCGCGGCAGCTGTACAGCGCCTTGCAGGAAGTCGAACCAAATTGGGCGAGTTTAGAAGTATTTTTAGACCCACAGTGCGGGCACGCAATCGGTGTTGGCGCAGCAAGTGTTAAAGGAATCGGGCCACTTTTCGCAGCCTTGCCGGTAGGAGGTGCAATGCCATATCCGCGCAAGTTCTCCCGGCCCTCTTCGGTCATCCAGTCCGTGGTCCACGCGGGTTGCAGCACTAGGTCAACGGTGACTTGGTCAAAGCCGGTGGCCTTTAAGGCATCGGTGACATCGGCGGTGATGTGGTCCATCGCGGGGCATCCTGAGTAAGTTGGCGTGATGGTGACGATAGCTTCGCCACTGACCAGCTTTGCATCGCGCAGGATGCCTAAGTCAGCAATGGAGATAACCGGGATTTCTGGATCCGGAACCCGAGCTGCAATATCCCACACCGCAGCATCCTGATCATTGACAGGGCGAAGCGGGTGGTTAGAAGGGTTAACGGTGGGTTTGTCAAAAGGGTGTGGGGATGTTGCGGCAGACATGGCTAAAGCCTCCTTCTACCAGGTTGCGCCAGGGTGCTGGCGTGCCAGCGATTGCATTTCGGCCAAAATATAGCCGCGTTGTTCAGAAAAGCGGCCGGTGCGCTGACTCGAACGCGCAGGTTTGACCTGGGGGATTTCTACGTTGGATTTCTCCAGCACTTCGGTGATTCGTTCAAGTGCTTCAACACGCAGGGTTGACGGCAAGACAGCGATATCTTTTGCGGCCAACTCTTCGTGCAGGTCTAGATCCTCGAAGAGTTCTTCCAGGTAAGGCCACATGTAGTAGATGCCAGCGGAGATGCGGCGGTGCGATTCCTCGGTGCCAAGACCTAGACGCAGCATCCACTGGTTGGAGTGGTCAACGTGGTATTCCACTTCCTTGATAGCCTTCGCGGCAATCGCAGCAATGGTCTCATCAGCAGAGTATTGCAGCTTGCTGTACAGCGCGTACTGGTAGTGGGAGAAAAGCAGTTGCCGAGCGATGGTCTGTCCGAAGTCGCCATTTTCCTGCTCCACCAGACGTGCTGAGCGGAACTCTTCTTCCGTGCGGAAATACGCCAGGTCATCTTCGGTCTTATCCCACGCGCTGGCCGCGTAGGTGTAGAAAAAGCGCGTGTGACCGATCAAATCGAGTGCGATATTGCCGAGTGCGATATCTTCTTCCATCTCTGGGGCGCGTGAGATCCACCAGCCGAGGCGCTGGGCGAGGATCAGGGCGTCATCGCCAAGCATGGCAGCATACTGCGCGACCTGGTTCTCGGCCTTGATGCCGGAGGTGCGAATATCTTCAGCAGAGATTGCATCACCCAAAGATTGGGTGGTGGCAGAATCTGCAGCAGCGAATCCACTCATAGGTGCGGCACCCCTTCACTCTTGTTGTAGTAAGTAGCGTGGCGGTAAGCCTTGCCCTTTGCGGATTCGAAGAAGCCGCCCTTGGAATCTGGGTCGGTGGAAGAAATCGCTTCGGATGGTACAACCCATACGGAGCTGCCCTCATTGCGGCGGGTGTACAAATCGCGGCCATTGCGCAGGGCCATCGTGGCATCAGGCGCGTGCAAAGAACCAGCGTGAACGTGTGACAGACCGCGGGAGGAACGAACAAAGACCTCCCACATTGGCCATTGGTTTTCAGTCATGGGGTGACTCCTTAAATATCAGGGGATTAGGCCGAGAGTGCGGATTCGGCGCCGTGGTACTTCTTGGCAAATTCAGCAGCAGCCTCACGAACCCAGGCGCCGTCTTCATGTGCCTGGCGGCGACGCTGCATACGCTGCACGCTGCATGGGCCTTCGCCCTTGATGACTTGCTTAAACTCATCCCAGTCCAGCTCGCCAAAGTCGTAGTGGCCGCGTTCTTCATTCCACTTCAGGTCTGGGTCTTCAAAGTGCAAGCCCAAAGCCTCTGCCTGCGGAACAATCATGTCGACGAAGCGCTGACGCAGATCGTCATTGGAGAAGCGCTTGATATTCCATTCCATGGACTGCTGGGAGTTCGGGGAATCTGTATCTGGTGGGCCGAACATCTGCAGTGCCGGGCCGTAGAAACGGTTAATGGCTTCTTGTGCCATCTGCTTCTGTGCCTCGGTGCCGTGCGCCAATTCGTAGAGGATCTCCCAGCCTTGACGCTGGTGGAAGGACTCTTCCTTACAGATGCGTACCATCGCGCGGCCATAAGGAGCATAAGAAGCGCGGCACAGTGGAACCTGGTTAACAATGGCAGCACCATCAACCAGCCAGCCGATGGCGCCGATATCAGCCCAGGTGCGCGCCGGGTAGTTGAAGATGGAGGAGTACTTCGCAGTGCCATCGAGAAGCTGCTGCACCATCTCATCACGTGAGGTGCCCAGGGTTTCTGCCGCGGAATACAGGTAGAGGCCGTGGCCGGCTTCGTCTTGAACCTTCGCCATCAAAATGGACTTGCGCTTAAGCGATGGTGCGCGGGTAATCCAGTTGGCTTCCGGCTGCATACCGATGATTTCGGAGTGAGCGTGCTGGGAGACCTGGCGCACCAGGGTCTTGCGGTATGCCGCGGGCATCCAGTCGGTTGGTTCGATCCGGGAGTCAGCAGCGATCAGTTCTTCAAAAAGCTTCTGGCCGGCGGCGTCATCTTCGCCGACGGAAGTTAGGGAGCGTTCTGCGGTTGTCATGATGGGCAACCCTCCTTGAGTCATGGGGGATGTGGAGCTACAGAAATTCAAGTACTTACTGAATGGTTGGTCAGTATATGGCCACATGTGACCCACGTCAATATTTGAGAAGAAATTGTTATTGGATGCCGAAGCTTCTTCGGGTCCTACTGGGACTCTCGGGCTTCGGGCTTGCCAGGAAGTTGGCGGAAGGTGCCGCGGAATTCAGCGATGGTCTTGCCGTCTTTGGTTAGTTGCACGTCCACGATTCCGTTGCGGCCCCAGTGCTGCTTGATTTCAGCAGTGCCGTGGATTTCATCGCCGCTAAATGCCGGCGCCATGTAATGAATGGAGTTGTGTACGGCCACGGCTACTTCGCCAGGGGAGTTGCACGCGCCGGCAAACAGGGAATCAGCGAAGGTGTACAAGAAACCGCCTTGCGCGGTGAGGTGTCCGTTGCACATTTCTGGAGTGATGGTGAAGTGGCCATCGCAACGGCCCATGGACACGTGCGTGATGGTGATGCCCAGGTTCGCGGTGGCCAAGTCATCGGCGAACATGTTGCGAACGTGTGCGAATTGTTCTTCCTCGGCGACGCCGGGGGCCAAAATCTTATGCATGAGTTGCTCCTTGCAGGAAAACTCTGCACGGGCGCATGCGGGAAACGGGCGATTCAAGAGTGTGGTGATGGTGAGTTTACATACATTTTGTGCGCGGTGTGGCGGAATTAATGACTGGCCGTTCAGTAACTAAAACGCGCTGTACAGCACATATGCTTGCCGCAAGATTTACGGCGCTATTAATTTGTTGTTTTCTTTGCTTGAATGGTGCGTGTGAACCCTCCTGTACAAGTCCAATCCTCCACCCACCGCGGCCGCCCAGGCTATTCCCGCGATGATGTCATCGATGCTGCGGTGCGTGAGTTTAACCAGCGCGGCTATGAAGCCACCAGCATGGGCCATGTTGCCAGCGTGCTGGGCATTTCCAAGTCGGCGCTGTATCACCACATTTCTTCCAAGGAGGAGATTTTGGACTCGGCGGTCACCCGCGCGCAGGACTCACTGGATGCGGTGGTTGATGAAGCTATTGCTAGTGATGCCTCCGCTGGGGAGAGGATTCGCTCGCTGATTCACGGCGCCATCGCGGTGCTGTGCAATGACCAAGAGGCGGTGACCTTGCTGCTGCGCCTGCGTGGAAACTCCGAGCTGGAAAAGCGTGCCTTGCAGCGTCGACGCGAATTTACCCGCCGCGTTATTCCGCTCATTGATGCCGCTCAAGCCTCCGGTGAGGTGCGCTCTGATTTGGACACTGGCGTGCTTACGCGCCTGATGTTCGGCACCGTCAACTCCGTTATCGAATGGTATGAGCCAGGCGGACGCTTGTCCCCTGATGAAATTGCACGTCACGCCGTTGTGCTGCTTTTTGGGGGAGCAGCACGCGACTAGTGCGCGACTAGTGTGTGGGGTCAGTGCAAGAGCCATGCCACTTGCACCGCACCGGCTTGGGATGCGGCTCCGCGCTGCTTAGCGGGCGGGTTATGTATTGGCGGGGCTATAGATCGGGGGATAAGTGTTGGGGACGTTTGCCCAGTGAGCGGCAAGGTTTTGTAAACAAAACTGCGATGTAGCTAAAAAAGATTATTTAGTGTGTTGCAGATAACACGGGGACTTAGTACGCTACATCATATGATTTACCTGACCGATTGGTAAGTCAGTAATTGAATTACTTGAATTTCAACCACACACAAGGCGCTGCGCGCGCGGATATCTGGTCAGAGTCTGCGACATCTTCTAAGACCGCGTTGTGGTGAAAATTTCAGATGACATCCAGCTCTCTGCACAGCCAGTGGGAAAGCCTGGTTCAAGGGTGTGGACCCCCAGACATTCCCGGTAAGAAAGGCAATACCTTGACCGCCACTTTTGATATCTTCTCCGACAATCACGGCCCCCAGATGGGCATTGAGTACGCATCCCGCGATGAAATCGTCGCTCTGCAAACCCAGCGCGCCAAAAACGAACTGCGCCACGCGTACTACAACGTCCCGCACTACCGCCGTGCGTTCGATGAGATCGGCGTGCACCCGGATGACTTCAAAGAACTCGCCGATATGGCCAAGTTCCCATTTACTGACAAATCAACCCTGCGCGCCGAGTACCCATTCGGTATGTTTGCCGTGCGTCAGAACCAGATTGCGCGCATCCACGCATCATCGGGCACCACCGGCCGCCCCACCGTTGTGGGCTACACCCACAACGACATCAAAATCTGGTCTGAGCTGGTAGCCCGCTCTTTCCGCGCGGGTGGTCTGCGCCCATCGGATAAGGTTCAGGTCACCTTCGGCTACGGACTGTTCACTGGTGGTCTTGGCGCGCACTACGGTGTAGAAGCCCTAGGTGCAACCGCTATTCCTACTTCTGGCGGTCAAACCGAGCGTCAGATCCAGCTTATGCATGACTTCAAACCAGACGCAATCTTGGGCACCCCGTCTTACATGCTGACCCTGCTGGACCGCATGAAGAAGGAAGGAATGGATCCGCGTGAGACCTCCTTGCGTGTGGGAGTCTTCGGCGCCGAGCCATGGACCCAAGGCATGCGTCAGGAGCTGGAAGAGGGCTTCGGTATCGATGCCACCGACATCTACGGCTTGTCTGAGGTCATGGGCCCAGGTGTCGCACAAGAATGTATCGAAACCAAAGACGGTCTGACTGTGTGGGAGGACCACTTCTACCCAGAAATCGTGGACCCAGAGACCCTGGAACCACTCCCAGACGGTGAGTACGGCGAACTGGTGATCAGCACCCTGACCAAGGAAGCGCTGCCAATCATTCGCTACCGCACCCATGACCTCACCCGCATTCTGCCAGGCAGCGCGCGTTCCATGCGCCGCTTGGACCGCATTTCCGCGCGAAATGACGACATGATCATCCTGCGCGGTGTGAACTGCTTCCCTTCCCAGTTCGAGGAAATCATCACCGAGGACCACCGACTGCGCCCGCGCTACCAGTGCGTGCTTTCCAAGAAGGGCCGCATGGATCACCTCACCCTCCTAGTTGAGCGTGACCCTGAGACCACCGAGCACGACGTCGAATTGGTGCGTGACTGGTTGGGCAAGCAGATCAAGCAACGTATCGGCATCACCGTCGAGGTTGCTATCCAAGACCAGGTTGATTCCGGTGACGGCAAGGCCAAGCGCCTTGTTGACAACCGCAACAAATAGCTAGAACCCCCTTCGCTTTAACATCCCACTGTTCCCCAACGAGGTCTAATGAAGGCTTCGTTGCCGACTCCACGGAGGTTTGTAGGACATGACTGCTTCTACAACACAACGCTCACCACAGCCGCAGCCGATGACATCAGAGCACAAGCGTGTTCTGGCCGGCTCGATGGTTGGTACCACTATTGAGTGGTTCGACTTCTTCATCTACGCCCAGGCGGCAGGCCTGATCTTCGCTGCGCAGTTCTTCGACCCAGTCAGCAATGACAACCCCTCACTCGCGCAGATCATCTCGTGGGCCTCGTTGGGTATTTCCTTCCTCTTCCGCCCGCTAGGCGCAATCCTTGCTGGTCACCTCGGTGACCGCATGGGCCGCAAGCCCGTCCTGGTGATCACCCTGCTGGGCATGGGTATCGCAACCATGCTTATGGGCTTGTTGCCTACCTACCACGCCATCGGCATCGCAGCGCCAATCCTGCTGGTTCTCCTGCGTATCCTGCAGGGTATGTCCGCCGGCGGCGAGTGGGGTGGCGCAGCACTTCTGACCGTTGAGCACGCACCTTTGGGACGCCGTGGTTTCTTCGGCTCCTTCCCACAAATCGGTGTGCCTACCGGCATGGCGCTGGCAACCATCTTCATGCTGATTCTCTCCAGTGTGCTGACCACCGAACAGTTCATGGCCTGGGGCTGGCGCATCCCATTCCTGTCTTCTGTCATCCTGATTGTCATTGGCTACTTCATCCGCCGCGCGGTGGAAGAGTCCCCAGCTTTCGAGGAAATGCAGGAGCTGAAGAAGGATTCTTCCGCGCCGTTGGCTGTGCTGTTTAAGAACCACTGGCGCACCGTTCTCAAGTGCGCGATGATCTTCGCGGCAAACAACGCTATCGGCTACTTCCTGATTGCGTACTTCATCTCCTACGGCACCAAATACATCGGCTATGAGCGCACCCCAGTGCTCGCGGTATCCCTCATCGGTGCTGGCGCGTGGCTGGTATCCACCATGTACTTCGGCAAGCTCTCCGACAAGTTCGGCCGCAAGCGCACCTTCATCATTGGCTACATCGCGCTTGCTGTGTGGTGTGTACCGATGTGGCTGCTCATCGACACTGGCAACATCGTCATGTTCGCCATCGCCGTTATCGTCCTGGGCTTCTTGCTCGGCCCAACCTACGGCCCAATGTGTGCACTGTTTGCCGAGATGTTCCCAGTCAAGGTTCGCCTCTCCGGTGTGTCCATTGGCTACGCAATCGGATCCATCATCGGCGGCGCATTCGCACCGATGCTCGCAGAAATCCTTTACTCCACCTACGGAACCTCCATGGCGATTGCGGCATACTCCATTGCCATCACCCTGGTCTCCCTGGCTGGTGCGTTGATGATTCCAAACGGAATCCAAGACAAGAGTTTGCACGCTCACGCATAAGTTTTTCGGTGCCTGCCTGCAATTTCCGCAGCTGCCTTCTTAGCAAAGGGGCCAACCCCGGCTAAGGTTGCGGAGGCAGGCCCGGTCCAATTTCCATAGCCAACCAAGTGGAGCCCTTCCACTAGTGGTTGGCTATTTTTATTAAGCAGGTGCCGGAAAGGTTTCAGCGCGGGTCGAAACCCAGTTGCCCACACTAAATGCTGGGCATCTATCTCATCTAAGCTTTCAAACATTGGCCGGGCCCGCAAGCGTCCTTCATCGCGTGCTTTGAGAACCGGTGGAACCATGACGATATCGCCCTCGAATTGCCGCTGTGGTGCGCTTGTTCCAAGGATCTGGGCGCGGGAACGTTGGAAAAGCACCCGGCCATCAACGTCATCGGGAAGCCAGCGCGGCTCGCGGCGGGTATACCATTGCGTTTCAACCCCGGCGTTGAGTAAATCCGCGGCAATTTGCGCACCGGAATCATGCCCACCAACGACCGCGACTTTCGTTCCCTGGAATTGGCTCGGGCCAGGATACGTCCGTGCATGCCACTGAGTACCGGCAAATGAGCCCGGATAATAAGGGACAAAAGGAGCATTCCATGTCCCTGTGGCCGCGACTACCGCGGGAGCTTTCCACATCCGAGTACCCGCATGCACGGTGAATAACTGTCCGTTATGGGTGACATGGTCCACGTGCACAGGGCGAAGAATGTCAAACCCATAGCGTTCCTCATAGTCCCGGAGATACTCCGCCACGTGTGAAGCCGGCGGGAAACCTGGATAGGACGGCATAAACTTCCCCGGCAAATTCGAAGCATCCGCTGGGCTAAATAGCGTCAAGGATGGCCAAGTATTGGGCCACATCCCACCTGCGCGCTCGTGTGCGTCTAACATCACAAACTCGATGCCGGCTTTGTGTAAATAATAGGCCGTGGCCAGGTCAGATTGGCCTGCGCCCACAATGATTGCGTCCATGATTGTCATCCTACGTACAGTCGATTTGGATGCCGTGGCCAACTCGTTAGAATCCTGCCAGTATCTTTTAAGATCCGACTGTTAGGTTGAGTGGACCATGATCTCAACAACCACACGCCCACCACAGGTGATCACGCCCGCGCGTTCTATTTCCGCCGCACTCGTGATCGCCCTTTCTGTCGTGGTTATCGCCGTTGTCACCCTGGGCAAGCCTTTTGTTGAGATTCCAGGGTTGGTCCACGGTGCAGCGCATGCAGTGCGCAGCATTGACATGCAGCTTTTCGATGGCTTCGATAGCCCCAACTACTGGTACGCCCCCTGGACCAATTCCATTGGCAACATCGCGTTGTTTATGTCGTTTGCTGCAGGAATCTACGCGCGCACCAAGAATTTCTTGGCTGCCGTTGTGGCCAGCTTTGCAGCCTCAGTCGGTATTGAAATTACACAGTATGTCTTCGCGCTCGGCTATTCCGATATTGATGACCTGTTCTTCAACACTGTCGGCGGCGTGCTCGGCGCCGGTGCGATGGCGCTCATCCCGCGCCGCGAGCACCCGGGCCTGATGCGCCTGACCGGCATTTTGCTCACGATGCTGCTGGCCGGCATGGCACTGCTGGGCCTGAAATATCATACTTAGATGAGCTTGCGCTCGCGCGCGGCGGTCACGGCAGCGGTGCGATTATCCACTCCGAGCTTTTGATAGATGTGAATCAGATGCGTCTTCACGGTGGCTTCGGAAATAAACGCCCGCTTCGCCAGTTCTTTATTCGAAGCACCGGTAGCTAGGGCCTGCAAGATTTCAATCTCACGTCCCGTCAACGCCTGTTGCGGTCGGCCGACTCGCTCCGCCAACAGTCCCGCGACCTCCGGCGAGAGCGTGCGCCGGCCTTCAACGGTGGCAACCACAGCATCATGAAGTACCTGCTCGGGAGAGTCCTTGAGCAAATAACCCAATGCACCCGCTTCCACAGCGGCGATGATGTCGGCCTCCGTGTCATAGGTGGTCAAAATCAACACCGGGGGACCACCGGCATCGCGCACGCGCCGGGTTGCTGAGATTCCATCCACACCAGGCATCTGAATATCGCAAACCACCACATCCACAGCTGGTGCGGAGGCATCAAAAAGCTGCTCTACCGCCGCGCCGCTCGCGCCCTCAGCGACGACCTCGATATCAGCGAAGGAATCCAATATCGCTCGCAGACCTGCGCGCACCACCGGGTGGTCATCAATGAGCATGACTTTGATAGCCATCTAGTTCTCCTTTTCGCTCGTCAACGGCAGCCGCGCCGCCAGGGCAGTGCCAGAACCTGGATGCGACTCAATGTCCATGGTGCCACCCACACCTTCAATCCGGCGGCGCAAACCCGCCAGCCCAAAGCTGCCCGTCTGCTGCGACTTAAGCTGAGCATCACTCATACCGACGCCGTTGTCCACCACATCAATGGTCACCGCATCCCCGAAGACACCGAGGGTGACCACGGCCATTTCAGCCTGGGCATGTTTGACCACATTCGATAGTCCCTCCTGCGCGCAGCGCAACACCGCAGCGGCAATGGGCTGCGGAATCCCCGGCAGCGCACTCCCCGGTGTGGACTCCTCGCTAGCACCGGCGAACTCTAGGCGAAACTCTGTGGACTCGCCCAATGCTTCACCACGCGCACGCATGCGGTTTACCGTTGCGCGCAATGCCTGGGGCAGGGAGGCCTGCACATCCGGGGAGGCCAAGTCGCGGACAAAGCGGCGAGCCTCAGCCAGGTTTTCTACCGCGACTTCCTCAATCGTGTCCAGCTGCTTGCCCGGCTCCTCGGAATTCTTGCCGGCGCGCGCGAGCAAAATAATTGAGCTCAAACCCTGCGCGACCGTGTCATGAATCTCGCGCGACAGGCGCTCGCGCTCTTCTAGCCGGCCAGCCTGATGCTCACTTGCAGCCAGCTCCTCTTGGGTTGCGCGCAGTTGCTGCGCCACCCGCCGGTGATGCTGCACTTCTGCGTGCAGCGCGCGGTAGGCAAAGAAGATCGCCACCGCGAAGACCGTGCCAATCAGCGGCCCGACCGCTGCTGCCACGCCCCAGGTTTCAGGGTGCAGCCACAGCGGCACAAACGCAGCCACCAGCCACAAACCCAGCGCCGTAATCAGTGCTGGTACCAACGCCGCGATATGCAACGTTAACAACACCAGCGGAAATTCCAGCCACAAAAAGTCCTGCGAATGCGTCAGCAGCAAAAGCCACAGCACAATAATGCCCGCCAGCCACGCATACTTCGCGGCCGCAGGAATCTCCCTGCCCTGTTTCGCACGGTGCCGCTCATACACGGTGCCGGCCATGTAAAGACCCGCCATCAATACCGAAAACAGCGGGACGGCGGGGTTAAGCGGGGCATCGACAAGCGAGCGCAACACACCAAAGCCCAATAGGAAGGCAAACATGATGTGCAGGCCCACCCGCAAACCATCCAGAACCCGCAATAGGGGATTCAAATCCTCATAACTCACCCCACTAGGCTATGCGCGTGGAGGTTGAGAGGGAATCAACCAGTCGGTTGATTTAAGAACCAACTAGTACCCCGATTACATCCTGGCCTGCGCAAACCACAATGAATCTTATGTTCTTAGGTATTCGAGATATCGCATTCGCCCGCGGCCGGTTCGCGCTCATGACCGGCGTCGTCGGGATGATCACACTCCTCCTCGTCATGCTTTCTGGCCTCACCGGAGGCCTGGGCAAGCAAAACACCTCCGCGTTGGAAGCGCTCAATCCGGCTGGTGTCATCTTCACTTCTGAAGAGCCGTCTTTCACCGAATCGGCTATTACCAATGAAGACCTTCAACGCAACGAGGACACAACCACGCTGGGCGTGGGGCAAACCCGCATGGAATCCGCCGATACCGCCGCCGGTGTTGGGCTGTTCGGCCTACCGGAGGGCACCACCATCCCCGGCACGGAAGAAACCATCACCGAAGGCCTGGCCGTCGCCGAATCCACGGCAGAAGACCTGGGGCTTGCCATCGGCGATACCGTGCAGCTTGCCGGCCAAGACCAGCAGGTAACAAGCATCGTGCCGGAACTGTACTATTCACACTCCCCAGTCATCTGGACCAGCACGCAGACCTGGGCTGATGTCACGCATGCGCCTGCCGATGTCCGCGGCACCGTCCTTCTCACCTCCGACGCCGATGCGCCGGATGCGGTGTCCTTGAAAGACTCGTTCAACGGACTTGTCTCCTACTCATCCGAACAAGGCTCGCTGCTGACCATGCAAGCCTTCCTCTACGTCATCTCCGCGCTGGTCACCGTCGCATTCTTGTCCGTATGGACCATCCAGCGCACCCGCGACCTGTCCATCTTGCGCGCCCTCGGCGCATCGGGGCGCTACCTGCTCAAAGACGCGCTCGGCCAAGCCGCTGTGGTGCTGACCATCGGAGCGGGACTCGGCGGGCTCATCGGCTGGAGCCTCGGTGCGCTGGCTGCCGGCGTGCTGCCCTTTGAACTCAGCGTCGCCACCGTCGTGCTCCCAACCGTCGGCATCTGGGTGCTCGGCATGCTCGGAGCGTTGCTCGCCACCCGCCAAGTATCCAACACTGACCCCATGATTGCTCTCGGAGGAAACGCTTAACCATGACTACTGACAACCTTGCACTTAACATTGCAGACGCCACCGTCACCTATGCCGATGGCGAGTCCACCATCACCGCCCTTGACCGCGCGAACCTGCAGGCCCGCCCCGGTGAGCTGACCGCCATTATCGGCGAATCCGGCTCCGGCAAATCCACCCTGCTCTCCGTCGCAGCGGGACTTGTCAGCCCGGATTCGGGCCACGTCGAAGTCGCCGGCATTGACCTCACCGGCGCTGATGATAAGACCCGTTCCACCGCGCGCCGCGAAAACATTGGCATCATCTTCCAGCAAGCCAACCTGATTGCCTCACTCACCGTCCGTGAGCAGCTGCTGATTATGGATCATGTGCGCGGGGTGCGCATGCGCCCACAGCGCGCTGATGAACTGCTCGACCTTGTTGGTCTATCAGGTATGGGTACTCGCCGCATGGCACAGCTATCCGGTGGTCAGCGCCAGCGCGTCAACATCGCCCGTGCTCTCATGGCCGATCCAGCGCTCTTGCTTGCCGATGAACCCACCTCCGCCCTCGACTCCTCCCTCTCCCGGGAGATCATGTCCTTGATTTCACGGTTGACCAAGGAACTTAACACCGCAACGGTGATGGTCACCCACGACCGTTCCCTGCTGGAATACGTCGATAACGCAGTCGAAGTCCGTGATGGCCAGGTATCTGTGGCCCCTCAGGTGATGGCGGGCGGGGGAAATCGCTAAGCTAATGCTCTAGTATGACGCGTCCACCTTTGGCTAATGTGCGCCCGGTTTTAGAAGAACCGTGGCGCTCATTGTCGTGGGTGAACCCTTTAGAATCCCGCTATGAGCGCATGCGCCAATTCCGCCCGCTGCACTTTTCCATGCTGGTGGTCTCCATCATCACCACCGGCATTTTCATCATGGCGGCCAAGCACTATGAACGCCTGGGCACGTTGAAGAAAGCCCGCGTTGTCAGCGGCTGGGTGCTCGGTGTACTCGGTGCGCTGTGGGGGCTTGTTTCTTTGGATCCGAAACAACGCGATGTGCGCGAGACTTTGCCGCTGCACATGTGCGATGTTTTGCGCCCCATCATGTCTCTGGCGCTGATCACCGGCCATCCTTTCGCGCTGCAGCTATCTACCTACTGGGGCATCGTGTTTAACCCGCAGGCGATGCTATCGCCTGACCTGCCTTACTACTTTGAACCGAAATGGCTGCGGTTTTCTACCTACTGGTTCTTCCACATCGTGGCCCTGGCCATCCCCGTGGCGCTGCTGGCCACCGGCATGAAGCTGACCTGGAAAGGATTCGCCGGCACCGTCGCCATGACCCAGGTGTGGGTCGTGGCCACCACCGCGCTCAACCGGCTGTTTGGCAGCAACTACGGGTTTATCGCCGCGCACCCCAACGGCCATTCGCTGCTGAGCATCCTCGGGCCGTGGCCGCACTATCTGCTGCCCGCAGATATCGGCGTCACGTCCCTTTTCGCGCTGTTGACCGCCGGGTTTAAAGACTCCGCGCGTTAAGTTTCGCGATTGCCCGGCTAATAGCCTGCGCAATCTGGTTCGCGGTGGTGGGCGCATAGCCTTCGGGCTGTTTGGCCGCCAGCGCTGCGGCGTGGGCGTGAATAGCCACCGCCGAAAGCAACATTCGCTGCATAGTGCCTTTAGCGGTGCGCTCCTCCGGATGCTCCGGGAGCTCTGGAAGCGCTACGAGCGCACCGATGATTCCTGCTAATACATCCCCGGAGCCGGCTGTTGCGGCAAAAGAATTGCCCGTATTAACACTCACCGGTAGCGCATCGGGCGAGGTAATCGTGGTGATGCGTCCTTTGAGCAAGATGTGGCACCCCCAGGTATCGGAAAGTTCTTGCTGGTCTCCACCCAGGCGGGCGAACTCGCCGGCGTGCGGGGTGAGCACTGTTCCACGCAGCTTGGTGTGCAGGTGCGGGTTATTGGCCACCAGCGTGATGGCATCGGCGTCTAAAAGCACTGGCAGGCCAGTGTCCAAGATGGCCTCAAGCTCTGCGAGCGCGGCGTCATCGGTGCCGCGGCCCGGGCCCACCACCCACGCATCAACGCGCCGGGCGGAGGCGACATCGCGCGCTGGCACTACCTCCGGGAAAGCAGAGGAGTCGCCGATGGACACCACCATCGACGTTGTCGTGCGCAAAGCCCCGGCCGTACACAAGATGCCCGCGCCGGGAAACTTCGTGCTGCCCGCGGCGATACCGGTGACACCGTGGGTGTACTTGTTGTCTGCAATCCCGGGAATCAGATTCGGAATTGGGCCGGTATCAGCCAACCGGCGCAGACCTTCAGGTAATTCGCTTAGCTCGGTTGGCCATAAGGTGATGTCTTGGCTGGGCTCAAAGCTGGTCCAAGACTCCGGCTCGTGTTGCTCAAATTCCTCGCGCAAGCCGATATCGGCGATGAGGACCTCGCCGCATTCCGGGTATCGGGCGTGCGGGGTGCGCGCGTGGCCGAAGGTAATCGTGGCATTGGCAATGACGCTGTCCTCGGTGCCGCACCCGGTCGGTGAATCAATAGCCAGCACGCGATTGCCACGTGCCATGAGGTTGATAACTTCCTCGGAAGCGGCGCGGGTGGAACCTAATCCGGCAACGGCATCGATGACCAAGTCATATTCGCCATCCACCCTCAGTTGTCCACCGGCAGCCTCGAACGTGCGCAGTGCCGCTTCGTGGGCCTTGTCCGCGGTGAGCACCGCATGCACCGTATGTCCGGCCAGCGCCAAGTGGGCGCCGGCGAATAAACCGTCGCCGCCATTGCCACCGGGCCCAGCCACAATCAGCACGCGGGATGAGTCCGGAATCATCGCGGCAGCGACCTGCGCGCAGGCTGCCGCAGCCTTCTTCATCAACTCATCGGGTTCTTGTTCGCATTGCAACAGCACCTTCTCAGCAGCGCGCGCGGTAGCAAGCGAATACACGGGGCTTAAGCTTGACATGTTTTGCACCAATACAATTTGCGGCCTTCCAGAATGCGCGAAGACACCGGCGTGCCACAGACATAACAGTCAAGTCCTGCTCGGCGATAGACGTAGACCTCACCGCCGTGGTCATCCTTGCGCGGGTCGCGGCCCATGGCTTCCGGCGTGTGTTCGTCGGCAACGGTATCAATCTTGCCCACTTCTACGCCGTAGTCCATCAACTGCACCAAATCTGACCAGATGCCAGCGAACTCCTCATCGGAAATCTCCGAACCTGCGCGGCCCGGTTCAATGCGCTGGCGGAACAACACCTCGGTGCGGTAAATACTACCCACACCCGCAAACAGCTTCTGATCCATCAATAATGAACCAATCGCCCGTTTGGAGCGCTGCACCTTCGCCCGCAATGGCGCAGGATCCGTACCTTCACGCAGCGGGTCCCAGCCCACCTTCGCCAACACCGCTTCATATTCAGCCTCTGAAATCAGGCGGCACCACTGCGGGCCCCGGAGATTTGCAGCCAGCTGCCCATTCGAAATATGAAGGCGAATCTGGCCACGGCGCGAATCTGGGTCTTCAAACAAAAACTGCCCAATTAACCCCAAGTGGATGTAGATGATTGGCTCGGGCGTGGGGGCATCGAATAGTAAGAAAAGATGCTTTCCCCAGGCCTCTGCCCGCTCCAACTGATGGCCGTCGAGCTGCGAAGCTTGTTCCGAAAAACGGCCCTGCGGCGACGACACCTCCAACTCCACACCGCGAAAATCTTGATTAAACGCGTGGGCTAAACGGTGAATTACATGTCCTTCAGGCATATTCAATAGTTTATAAGTTTTTCCGGTACATTCATTCATTGACCGCGAGCACGAGAAAGGCACACTATATGACGCATGCACAAGGATTCGACCGAGAGAAATACATCTTGTTGCAATCCGAACACATCAACAACAGGCGTGCAGAAATCGGAGGCCGGCTTTACCTAGAAATGGGAGGCAAGCTTTTCGACGACATGCACGCCTCTCGCGTTTTACCGGGCTTTACCCCAGACAATAAAATCGCGATGTTGCAGCGCATCAAAGACGACGTTGAGATTCTGGTGTGCATCAACGCCAAAGACGTCGCGCGACAAAAAGTCCGCGCGGACCTGGGCATCTTGTACGAAGATGATGTCCTGCGCCTGATTGATATCTTCCGCGAGCGCGGCTTCTTGGTCGATAACGTGGTGATCACGCAGTTCGAAGACAGCAACGAACAAGCCGTCGCGCTGGTCGAACGCCTGACTCGCCTGGGCTTGAAGGTGTCCAAGCACCGCACGATTCCGGGCTACCCAACTAATACGGACCTGATTGTCTCCGAAGAGGGCCTGGGCCGCAACGAGTACGCCGAGGTTAGCCGCGACCTGGTGGTTGTCACCGCGCCGGGCCCTGGCTCCGGCAAGTTGGCCACCGCTTTATCGCAGGTCTACCACGAGCTTAGCGATGGCAAGAAAGCTGGATACGCCAAGTTCGAAACCTTCCCCGTATGGAACCTGCCGCTTGAGCACCCTGTCAACCTGGCCTATGAAGCAGCGACGGTGGATCTCAATGACGCGAATGTTATTGACCACTTCCACCTCAAAGCCCACGGCGATTCTGCGGTGAACTACAACCGCGACGTCGAAGCCTTCCCGCTGCTGTCCGCCCTGCTGGAGAAGATGACCGGGCATGTGCCGTATCAGTCGCCGACGGATATGGGCGTGAACATGGTCGGCTATTGCATCACTGATGATGAAGTCTGCCGCAAGGCCAGCGAGCAGGAAATCATCCGCCGTTTCTTCAAGACTCTTGTTGATGAAGCCCGTGCTGGCCTCGACAACGTCTGGTCTGAGCGTGCCGCCGTGGTCATGGCCAAGGCCGGTATCAAAGAAACCGACCGCCGAGTGGTGGCACCAGCGCGGATGCGCGCCGAAGAAACCGGTGACGCCGCTTCCGCTATTGAGCTTGCCGATGGCACAATCATCCGCGGGCGCACCTCCGAGCTGTTGGGCTGCTCCGCCGCGATGCTGCTTAACGCACTGAAGTACCTCGCCGGTATCGATGATGAAACGCTGCTGCTCTCACCAGAATCCATCGAGCCAATCCAAACGCTCAAGACCAAGCACCTGGGCTCGCGTAACCCACGCCTGCACACCGATGAAGTGCTCATTGCATTGTCTGTCTCCGCCGCTAAGGACGAGAACGCGCGCCGGGCACTTGATGTGATTAAGCAACTGCGCGGCTGCGACGTGCACACCACCACCATCTTGGGCTCCGTCGACGAGGGCATTTTCCGCAACCTCGGCGTGCTCGTGACCTCCGACCCGGTCTTCGCCCGCAAAAAGGCGCTCTACCAGAAAAGGTAGGAGTCTGAACCTGCGATTCCACAAAGCGTGGACGCAGGTTTAGACTAATGCGCGTGAGCATCGGCAAAATTCTTCTCTACTACAGCTTTACCCCTCTCAAAGACCCAGAAGCCATCATGTTGTGGCAACGCGACCTCTGCGAATCCCTGGGCTTGAAGGGGCGAATCCTGATCTCCGAACACGGTATTAACGGCACCGTCGGCGGTGACATGGAGGCGTGCAAGAAATACGTGCGCAAAACCAAGGAATACCCTGGTTTTAGAAAGATGTCCTTCAAATGGTCCGACGGGGATGCGGAAGACTTCCCGCGTCTGTCGGTCAAAATCCGCGACGAAATCGTCGCCTTCGGCGCACCGGGTGAGCTCAAGGTCGATGACAATGGTGTCATCGGTGGCGGCGTGCACCTCAAGCCGGAGGAAGTCAACGAGCTCGTGGAAAAGCATGGCGATGACGTCGTGTTCTTTGATGGGCGTAATGCGATGGAAGCCGAAATCGGCAAGTTTAAAAATGCCGTGGTGCCCGATGTGAAAACTACGCACGACTTCATCAAAGAAATTGAATCCGGCGAGTACGACTGGATGAAAGACCGCCCGATCGTGTCTTACTGCACCGGCGGCATCCGCTGCGAGATTCTATCCGTGCTGATGAAAAACCGTGGCTTCAAAGACGTCTACCAAATCGACGGCGGCATTGTGCGCTACGGCGAGAAATTTGGCAATGACGGCCTGTGGGAAGGCTCCATGTACGTCTTTGACAAGCGCATGCACCACGAATTCGGCGCCGGCGTCAATGACCCGGGATTTATCCAGCTAGGTCACTGCGTGCAGTGCGGAACCGGCACTAATACGTTTGTTAACTGCGTCAATGAAGACACCTGCCGCCAGCAAGTGTTGCTCTGTGATGACTGCGCCGCACACACCAGCACCGCCAACTGCGGGCGCGAGGATTGCCAGCAGGTCGCAGCTGAGCTTGCAGCCGCCGAGCAGGCTTAGGCGCTGAGCACGTTGGAGAGCTCGAGCAGGGTTTGTAGCATCCAGAACATGCAGTGCGGAACCATGACCCAAAACGCGCCCATCCATGGGCGCCAGCGAAGGTAGCTGCAGAGTTTTCGCACGAGGATTATTCCTGCGCCGAGCATGCCCACTATCGGCGTGATCGAGGTGGCGATGATCCAGATAACGCGCTGGGTGGTGGAACAGAACCACACCGCTTCGCCGGCGGTGCACTCCGGGCCGCCAATCAGCCGGAAAATCAGCACCGAGCCGAGCGCGATGGCGAAAGAAATCAGGACAATCGTGATAGTAAACCGAATAGCCTGACGCGTGGATTCCTGGTTGAGCCGAGCGATTTCTGCCGGGTCTGGTTCATCGGCGAGTTCATCGAAAGAGTGCGCTTCGGGACGCGGAACATTGGTGAAATCTGCATCCGTGGACAGATCGTTTTCAGGGTGATCTGGACCAGTGAAATCAAACCGACGTGCGCTCATATCTTTGACCCTACTAGCTCGCTTTGCGCGAAGGCCACACGATGATCGGAACCGAGAGATGCGGCAGCAACTCGGTAGCACGTGAGCCGATAAAAACCCGCTCAATCGGGCCCATCGGGGCCGAACCCAAGCATATGAGATCGCCCTTCTTCCACTTCATGGAATCCACGGCAGCGCGCCAACCTTGACCGGAGCCAATCTCAGAGGTGATCTCAAGCTCGGGGAACTGCGCTACAACCTGCTCACGCGCGACATCAAGCAGACCCAAAGAATGCTCGCGCCACTGCGAGGTCAGCTCGAGGGCAACATCGAGATTGTCATTCATAGGTGCTGTGACCAGGCCGTTGGAAGAAAAGACCACGATGCGCAAGGGAACATTCCACCGGGATGCAAGGGAGGCGGCATCGAAAAGCGCTGGCACATCATCAATGCCTTGTTCTTCTGTCAGCGCAAAATTAAGACGCGTGACACCGTGCTTAGACAGCTTCGCTGCGCGCGGGCTTAGCCCCACCGGCGTGGGTGAGTAGTGCAGCAAACTATCGGCCGTAGAGCCAGCCAAAAAGCGGCCTTTGGCCGCGCCCTGGTTGGAGCCGAGCAGTACCAAGTCGGCGTCGAAATCCTCGGCTGCCTGCGTGAGCAGATGCGGCTTCGATGGGCCATCCATGAGCACGGAATAATTCTTATCCCAATACTCGCGGGGGATTCCTGCAGCCTGCAGCGTGTTTTTTACCGCCTGCTTGCAGGCCTTGGCCTCTTGTTCAAACCACTCGTTGTATTTGCCGCCGAGCTTTTGCAGCGACACTTCATGCCAGGGCTGCACGAACGCGGAGAGCACGCGCACTTCGATGTCCGTGGTGCGCGCTAGCCAAGCCGCATACTGGATCGGCTCAGTCCCTCCGGAGGCAGGCGTCCAGGAAATGAGGATGCGAAAAGCGCGGTTTTCTGATTTTTGTGGCATAAAGAAACAACGTCAGGATAAGAGGAAGTTTTTGTGCACCTTTATCCTAGTAAGGACAACGCTATTTCTGTGAATCCTGGGTCGGGCGGTAAATTTCCGCGAGCTTATTGATTAGGTCGGAAACCTCGCACGCAGTCTGGAGGCCATCAGCATCCAACCAGCGCAAAATCTCTGCGAGTGCCTGGGCGCGTTCCTGGCTAACCTCATCGAGCTCGGCAAGGCCCTTCTTGGTCAGCTGCACCATGACGCCGCGGCGATCCTTTTCATCGCGGGTGCGTTCAATAAAGCCACGCTGCTCCAGCTGGTACAGCGCATTGGATGCGGTGGGCATGCGAATAAGCTCAGCGGCAGCAACCTGGCTAACACGGGCTGCGCCGCGCGCCTTGAGCTGATTCATAATGGACACTTGCGAGGTGGTCAACGAGCCACCCTCGGTGGTGCGCTGGAAAATAACAACTAATTTATTAAGCGCTGGCTGAATCTGTGCAGCGACGTCGAGTGCGTCTTCCAGCGTGGACGGGGAGTTATTAGGTTCGGTCATAAAACTAGAATAACGGTAGCTTTTGCAATTTGGTAGTTAATGAAGCGAAAAGTTTGGTTTTGAACCATAAAATATTTTAAGCAAAATCTAACCCACGCATTTCGGGCATTCGCCTCGTGGGAACATGCCCGAAATACGTGGGTTTAGGGGGTAACCTGCGTGCTCTTAAAGCGTTGGCCTTTAAGCGTCGTCACCGACGATGAAAGCTTCGAGGGCAGCGCGTGCTTCATCATCGGGCATCTGCTGCGGTGGGGACTTCATCAAGTAGGCAGACGCCGGCAGGATTGGGCCGCCGATGCCGCGGTCGAGAGCAATCTTGGCCGCGCGCACAGCATCAATGATGATGCCCGCGGAGTTCGGGGAGTCCCATACCTCTAGCTTGTACTCCAGGTTCAGTGGAACCTCGCCGAAGGCGGAGCCTTCCAAGCGGACATAAGCCCACTTGCGGTCATCGAGCCACTCAACATAATCAGACGGGCCGATGTGCACGTTGCGGTCGGCCTTCTTGCCCGCGAGCGGGGAGTCCTGCAGGTTAGAGGTAACAGCCTGGGTCTTGGAAATCTTCTTGGATTCCAGACGGTTTCGATCAAGCATGTTCTTGAAGTCCATGTTGCCGCCGACGTTGAGCTGCATGGTGCGCTCCAAGCGCACGCCACGGTCTTCAAAAAGCTTCGCCATCACGCGGTGAGTAATGGTGGCACCAACCTGGGACTTAATGTCATCACCGACAATAGGAATGCCCGCATCCGTGAACTTCTTCGCCCACTCGGGGTCGGAGGCAATAAAGACAGGCAGGGCGTTGACGAAGGCGCAGCCGGCATCGATAGCTGCCTGCGCGTAGTATTTATCGGCTTCTTCCGAACCCACTGGCAAGTAGGAAACAACAACGTCAGCACCGGAGTCCTTGAGTGTCTGAACGACATCGACAGGCTCAGTGTCAGATTCTTCAATAGACTCCAAGTAGTGACTGCCCAAACCATCCAAGGTCACGCCGCGCTGCACCGTGACACCAATGTGGTCGAGCTCAGTGATGGTGATTGTGCAGTTGCGGGAAGCGCGGGTGGCATCAGAAAGATCCTGGCCTACCTTGGCCGCATCCACGTCGAAGGCAGCAACAAACTCAATATCGCCAACATGGTAGTCACCGAACTTGGCGTGCATGAGGCCGGGAATTTTCTCCTCGACTGATGCGTTGCGGTAATACTCCACGCCTTGGATGAGAGAAGTTGCACAGTTGCCAACACCAACGATGGCAACCTTTACTTTAGAGGCCATTAGGCACTGCTCCTTGAAAAAGATTTTTGGTTAAGCCTTGAACTCCCAACCCTAGGGATCTGGCGCTCTCAAGTGCTACTTTGCCGCGAGGTGGATCGATAAAGAAGACGATATTAAGGTGGTTATGGTGAGTGGTTTAACACCTTCGGTGGCGTATAAACACAAAGTTTCACACGAGTGGGAACGAGCGGCAGCCTTGCGTGAGGTGCGCGCGGGCCGGCTGAGTGAGGCCGATGTGTGCGATGCGGACTTTTTATTGCGCGCGGCCGCAACCCACCACGGGGTTGCATCGGCACGCGAATGCCCTTTGTGTGGTGCGAAGTTGCGCAACACCAAGTGGGTTTATGGCGAGGTTTTGGGCCGTCGCGCAGGTAGTGCACGCAGCGAGAAAGAAATCGCAGAGTTCGTTGCGGAAGGCCTAGAGTTTACTGTCCACACCGTTGAGGTCTGCCTTGCTTGCCGATGGAACCATCTTTTAACGTCCGAAGTTGCCTACGGAAAGTGTTAACGTGCATGTATCGCAGTAGAGTTAGACCCGAAGATTAAGACATAGAAGTAAGGCGCGTTTAGGTGAGCGATAAAAATCAAGCGACCCCGTCCACAGGCGGTAGGCGGAGGCGAAAGAAAGCCACACGCCGCTGGCCGTGGATTGTGCTGATCGTAGTGGCCGTGTGCATCGCCATTCCGGGCGGAATGTTCGCGTATGCGTACTCTCAGTATGAGGTGCCGGAGCCGGAAGAGCTGGCTAATAACCAGATTTCTTCGATCTATGCTTCCGATAATTCCACGCAGATTGCGCGCATTGTGCCGCCGGAAGGCAACCGCACCCAGGTCAGCTTGGAGGCGATTCCGGACCACGTTGAAAACGCAGTGCTTGCTGCCGAGGACCGTGAGTTCTGGACCAACTCGGGCTTTTCTTTCACCGGCTTTGCCCGCGCTGTCATCGGCCAGCTCACTGGCAATGATTCTGCCGGTGGCGGCTCAACCGTTACCCAGCAGTATGTGAAAAACACGTTGGTGGGCAACGAGGTGTCTTATATCCGTAAGGCTCGCGAGCTGGTCTATTCCATAAAGATGACCAATGAGTGGCCGAAGGAAGACATTCTCAATGCCTACTTAAATACGGTCTACTTCGGGCGTAATGCTTATGGCATTCAGGCGGCGTCGGTGGCCTACTTCGATAAGAATGTCGAAGACCTCACCGTCGAAGAGGGTGCGATGCTCGCCGGCATTATTCAGGCCCCAAGCAACTGGGACCCAGCAGTCAACGCGCAGCAGTCCGAGGAACGCTGGAATTACGTGCTCGACGGCATGGTGGAAATTGAGGCTTTGCCTGCTGAGCAGCGCGCTGGCATGCAGTTCCCACACACTGAGGAACCATCGAGCGTTTCTGCGTACACCCAGGCCACCGGCGCAAATGCACATATTAAGAACCAGGTCATTGCGGAGCTCGAAGAAGTTGGCATCACTGAGGACCAGGTCAACACCCGTGGTCTTCGGATTACCACCACGATTGACCCGACGGTGCAAAATGCCAGCGTTGATGCTGTTGATTCCAACCTTGCCCCACTGCAAGAAGATGCCCGGGCGGCGGCGGTGACCATCGATCCATCGACAGGCGCTGTGCGGGGCTACTTCGGCGGCGATGAAGCCGAGGGCTGGGACTATGCCAATGGCCCAACTGAGACCGGCTCCACCTTTAAGATCATGGCGCTGGCAGCGGCCTTGCAACAGGGTATTCCGCTGAGCCAAAACTACTCTTCCGGCCCATACCAAGTTGGCGATGTCACCGTTGGCAACGTCAACAACAACTCCTGTGGCGTGTGTTCTATTGAAGAGGCATTGAAGAACTCCTACAACACTTCCTTTATGCGCCTGCAGGCCGATTTGGAAAACACCACTCAGGACACCGCGGACATGGCGTACTCCTTGGGTGTTGCCGAATCCCTGCCTGGCGTGGAGCGCACCCTGACCGAAAACGGCGCGCAGCCATATGAGGGCATCGTGCTGGGCCAATACCAGACCCGCCCGCTGGATATGGCTGTGGCGATGGCAACCTTGACCAACCGTGGTGTGTGGCACGACCCTTACTTCGTGCAGCGCGTGGAAACCAACTCTGGTGAGGTTCTCTATGAGCACCCCACCAGCGAAGGTGAGCGCCGCGTGTCTGAGCAGGTTGCGGACAACGTGATTCAGGCGATGAAGCCGATTGCGGCGTGGTCGAATGGTGCACTGGCTGGCGGGCGTGAATCCGCGTCCAAGACCGGTACCCACCAGTTGGGTGACACCGGCTTGAACAAGGACACCTGGATGATTGGTTCCACCCCGCAGCTGGCATCAGCCGTGTGGGTTGGTACCGCGGATAATGCTTCAGCAATCAACAACGCGTGGGGCGGCGTGATGTACGGCGCCGGCGCACCGACGCAGATCTGGAAGCAGATCCTGGACACATCACTTGCCGATGCCGAGTGGGAGTCCTTCCCGCAAGCCACCCCAGTGCGCTACGGCTCCAACGACCTGTCTAACGCAACCGCGTGGGATCCGACCTGGAACTCCACGCCAAGCACGGGCGGAACGGCATCAACAGACGAAGATTCCGACTCTGAAGGCGAAGGCGACGACGCAGAAGACGGCGATGGCAACGGTAACGGTGACAGCGAAGGTGGCGGCGAGACCGGCACTGGCGAATCTGGCGCTGACGCTGGCGGCGGCGACGGCGGCGGTGATACCGGCGGTGGCGAAGAACCTGCCGCACCGCAGGTCCCAAGCGTTGATGATGTCATCGGCGACTTGCAGGACATGTTTGGCTAAAGCGCCCTCTTTTCTACTAAGACGAAAATGCCTCCTTTCTCTGAAAGGGGCATTTTTGCGTTGGTGGGCAATAATGGAGGCCATGAGTGTTGTCACCGTGGTCGGAATTGTGTCAATCGGAATCGGGTTCATCTGCGTACTTAGCGCTTACTACACCTTCCAGCGCGGCAAAGATCGCCGGGTGCCGCTGGCGCTGGGGCTTTTGGCGCTGCTGTGCTTAACCATCATTCCGGTAATCTGCGCGGTGTTTTATGCCGCGACGTCTCACGGGTACTAGAAACCACAGAGTTACGTCCCCGACAGGCTTGCGTGCACGTCAGACTTACATCCATGTCAGACTTACATGGATGTGATTTGGTGGCGTAATTGTGCTGGTGTAGGGGATTTCTGATCCGGGCGCCCATACGGTACGCTGGGGTGGTTGCTTGACGCAACGTACCCTCCTGCCACGTCCGCAAAGGTGATGTGGCCGAAACTACTAGACCATAGGAGGTGATGAGGTCCGTGCGTCACTACGAAGTCATGATCATTTTGGATCCGAGCCAAGATGAACGCACTGTAACCCCGTCCCTAGACAAGTTCCTCGAAACCGTCCGCTCTGAGGGCGGCAAGGTTGAGAACGTTGATGTGTGGGGCAAGCGTCGCTTGCTGTACCCAATCAACAAGAAGGAAGAGGGCGTTTACGCTGTCGTAAATCTTGAGTGCGAGTCTGCGACCGTACTGGAGTTCGACCGTCGCCTGAGCCTGAACGACACTGTTCTGCGTACCAAGGTTCTGCGCACCGACAGCAAATAACGGATACTGGGCTTAAACTCATTCATCCGATTCTCAAGGAGTAGGCAAATACCATGGCACAGGGCGATACCAATATCACGGTCGTTGGCAACATTGTTGCTGACCCAGAACTGCGTTTTACCCCGTCGGGTGCACCAGTCGCGAACTTTCGCGTAGCGTCCACCCCGCGTCGCTTCAATTCCCAAACTAATCAATGGGAAGACGGCGAGGCTATGTTTTTGACGTGCAACGTCTGGCGCCAGGCAGCCGAGAATGTCGCAGAGTCCCTCACAAAGGGCATGCGCATTATCGTCACTGGTCGTTTGAAGTCGCGTTCTTTCCAAACCCGCGAGGGTGAGAATCGTACCGTCTTTGAAATTGACGTTGATGAGGTAGGGCCATCGCTACGCTACGCTTCTGCACAAGTTGCTCGTAATCCACGTGAGGGTGGACAAGGCGGCAACTTTGGTGGAAACCAGGGTGGCGGACAAGCCGGCGGCAACCAAGGCGGCTTTGGTGGAAACCAAGGCGGCGGAAGCCAGAGCAGCAACCAGGGTGGATTTGGTGGAAACCAATCATCCGGTGGTCAGTCTCAGCCAGCTAATGACCCTTGGAACTCCGCTCCACCAGCTGGTGGATTCGGCGGAGATGACGAGCCCCCGTTCTAAATTTACTGTCAGCGATTAATCAACATTCAACTTAAAACATATAAGTGAAAGGCAGGGATCATGAAGCTGATCCTCACCGCTGCCGTTGATAACCTCGGCGCTCCAGGCGAAGTCGTTGAGGTTAAGAACGGTTACGGACGTAACTACCTGCTTCCACGCGGTTTGGCAATTGTTGCTACCCGCGGCGCTGAGAAGCAGATTGAAGGCATCAAGCGTGCACAGGAAGCTCGCGCAATCCGCGATCTGGACCATGCACGTGAGGTCCGCACTCAGCTCGAGCAGCTGGAGAAGGTCGTTGTCGAGGTTAAGACCTCCGACAAGGGCAAGCTCTTCGGTTCTGTTACCGCTGAAGACATTGTTGCCGCAGTCAAGAAGGCTGGCGGCCCTAGCTTGGACAAGCGAATCATCGAATTGCCAAAGGGCCTAGTCAAGAAGACTGGCAACTACCAGGTCGAGGTCAAGCTGCACGCTGACGTTCTCGGCAAGATTAATTTCTCGGTCGTCGCTGCCTAATTTAATTGGCGCGTTCGACGGTCATAATTTCTAGAATTTTATAGACCCAACGACAACAGCATTGCGCGCAGGTCTTGGTGGTCACTCCTATGTGAGGTGGGAGTTCCATCAGGGCCTGCGCGCGTTTTTGGTTGTGGATAACTTCGGACTTCTGGGGATAACTCGACCGAGTTGTGGAGTGTTTTACCCCCGTTCATATCAGATTCACGCATTTCGCCGCTTTGGAAAACCTACTGGTAGCACGGTATTCGCATGCTTTGTGATGCATAATTAGGCGCCTGAAACTTAACCTGACCTGCGTAAATGTATTTCGCTGGTAGGTGGGCCTAAGAAGTGATCTGAAGCTATTCCCAGCCCAATCAGGCCGCAATGTGCTGTTTACCTGGCAATTACACAGGTACCTGTGGATAACTGTGTGCAATTGTCCCCAGGGGGCGGGGCTGATTGTGGGTATCTAGGGCAAGTCGGTTGGATGTATTAGCCTAAAAGGGCGTTTGAATTTAAGAAAAGGGGTATTTCGATGACATCGAGTATGGGAGCAAGCTTCGATGACGATAGCTACCTGCCACCGGAAGAGCCGGCACCAGAGTTTGGGCCTGAGCCACCGGAGTCTTTCGATGCCCCAGGAGGCAATTACCAGCGCAACAACTACGGCGGCGGCCGGCGCAAATATGGCAAGCGTGATGAGCTAGAAAATCCGCAGCGCTATGGCGAGTTCCGGCAACCGCCGTCCGATAAAGACGCCGAGCAAGGCGTGCTAGGCGCGATGTTGCTCTCGCCGTCCTCTGTCATTGAGGTTATCGATGAAGTGGATCCGGAAGACTTCTACTATCCGGCGCACCAGCTGATCTACAGTGCCATGCTGGATTTGTACTCCGATGGCACCGATATTGATCCGGTGATTGTCTCTAGTCGTCTGGACCGTCAGCAGAACTTGGAGCGCATCGGTGGCGCAGTATATCTGCACACATTGTTGGCGACGGTGCCAACGGCGGCAAATGCGCGCTACTACGCGGAAATCGTGGCGGAAAAGGCGCTGCTGCGCAAGCTGGTGGACGCCGGCACACGCGTGGTCCAGCTGGGCTTTAACGGCGATGAGGACGCCGAGATTGAAACGGTGCTGGACTTGGCCCAGCAGGAAGTCTTCAAGGTTGCGCAGAAGAAGACCACCGAGGACTACAAGGTCATTGGTGACCTGATTATGCCGACTATTGATGAGCTGACCTCCCTGCAAACCAACGGCGGTCTAGAATCCGGTGTCCCAACTGGATTCATCGATCTAGACAATCTGACAAACGGTTTGCACGCGGGCCAGATGATTATTATTGCGGCACGTCCTGGTGTGGGTAAGTCGACGCTGGCGCTGGACTTCATGCGCTCATGCTCGCTGCACCACAACAAGCCTTCGGCGGTGTTCTCATTGGAAATGAGTGCTTCGGAGATTGTGATGCGTTTGCTCTCGGCGGAGTCTGAGGTGAAGTTGTCAGATATGCGCTCCGGCAAGGTCTCCGGTGAGGACTGGGAGCGGTTGACGGATACTCTCAACCGGATTCAGGATGCGCCGTTGTACATTGATGACTCACCAAACCTGACCATGATGGAGATTCGGACCAAGGCGCGTCGTTTGAAGCAGCAAAGTGGCTTGGACTTGGTGGTGCTGGACTACCTGCAGCTGATGAGCTCGGGTAAGAAAGTGGAATCACGCCAGCAGGAGGTTTCGGAATTCTCGCGTCAGCTGAAGCTGTTGGCGAAGGAGCTTGAGGTTCCGGTCATTGCTATTTCACAGCTGAACCGTGGTCCGGAAGCGCGTACGGATAAAAAGCCGCAGTTGGCTGACCTTCGTGAGTCGGGCTCGCTGGAGCAGGACGCCGATATGGTTATGCTGCTGTACCGTCCTGACTCGCAAGACCGCGATAATGAGCGTGCCGGTGAGGCCGACATTATCTTGGCTAAGCACCGTGGTGGTCCGATTGATACTGTGCAGGTTGCACACCAGCTGCACTACTCGAAGTTCGTCAACATGGCGCACGGATAGAGTGGAATATGTCACAGCCCGCCGCGTGAATTCCTTCCTCAAAGAAGGCTCACGCGGCGGGCTGATTTATTTGTGCTGGTAGACGCGGTGCGGGGTGGTGTTGTGAGGCTTGCCAATCTAAGGCCGCACACAGTTAGTTGTGCCTATCCATCAATGAAATCGCAGTTCAAAGGTGTCATCCTGAATCTCACAAGACAATAAGTAGACCTGTGAGGAGGGACGATGAGTATTTCAATTGACCGCACCAACAGCACGACAATTTTGGCTAACCTGCCGCGCGATATCGCAGAAATTGAGCGGCAGACAGTGCAGCGCGCGGGTTTTGCGCAGCTAGTCAGCGAGTGCCTTGCCTTTGTTTTCGGGCAGCGTAAACGCAGCAATGGCGGCAATCGCGAAAGCGGCAGCAAAGAGCACGAATAGCCATGGTGCGCCCGCAGCGGCGAGGATAGGCGGAACAATCAGCGGGGAGATGATGGAGGCAATGCGCCCGAATCCCGCCGCAGCGCCGGTACCGCGCCCGCGAATATGGGTGGGGTAGAGCTCCGGGCCAATCGCGTACAGCGCGCCCCATGCGCCGAGGTTGAAGAAGGACAAGAAGCAACCGGCCACGATGATGGTAACTTCTGTGTCCGCCATGCCGAAAGCACCGGCGGAGAAGGCAGAGCCAACAAGGAAGACGGCCAGGGTGATGCGCCGGCCCCAGACTTCGATGAGCCAAGCAGCCGCGGCATAACCCGGAAGCTGCGCGAGGGTAATAATCAGCGTGAAGGTAAATGAGCGCACGAGGGTAAAGCCATCAGCCACCAGCAGCGATGGAATCCAGATGAAGGCGCCGTAGTAGGACAGGTTGATGCAGAACCAGATGAGCCACAGCGCAGCGGTGCGCGCGCGAAGGGTGGGGGACCAAATGGAGGTATCGGTGGGATCGGCGTCGACTTCAGCCGGCGCGGGGGCATCATTAAGTACTGCGCCATCGGCGATGGCTGAAGCCTCAAAGGTGCTGACGACCTCTTCGGCTTCGTCGTGGCGGTCTTTGGCTTCCAAGTAGCGTACGGATTCGGGCAACGCCATACGCACATAGAGCGCGTAGAGAGCAGGAACCATGCCGATGGCCAGCGCCCAGCGCCATCCGCTATCCGATGCCCCGACTACGAACGTTCCGATGACCGCGGCAGCAATCCAGCCCGCAGCCCAAAAAGCTTCGAGCAGCACAACCATGCGGCCGCGCACCTTGCGTGGGGCGAACTCGGAGATCAGGGTGGATGCAACCGGCAGTTCTGCACCCAGCCCAAGGCCGACAATGAAGCGCAACGCGATGAGCACGCCAAGACCGGTGGCAAGGGCAGAAGCACCCGTGGCAATGCCGTAGACCAGCAAGGTCAGCGCGAAGATGTGGCGGCGGCCAAACTTATCGGCCAAAAGCCCGCCCAAAGTCGCGCCGAGTGCCATACCGACGAATCCGGCTGTGGCAATCCAGGAGGTCTGCGTGGACTCAAGGTTCCAGTGCACGGCGAGTGCCGCCATGATGAAGGAGATGAGTCCGACGTCCATCGCATCAAGCGCCCAGCCGATACCGGAACCCCACAGCAGCTTTTTGTGCTTGGGCGTTACCGGCAGCCGGTCTAGGCGCTCATTGCGCGATAGTTGTGATGTTGTTGTCCGGGTCATGGACGATGATGATAAACAAAGCCTTAGGTTTCGGACTAATGGGCTAAAACCTATTCTGCCTGAAACGCTCGCAGTCGCAGCGAGTTACCCACCACGAATACGGAACTAAAAGCCATGGCCAGGCCCGCAAATAGGGGATTGAGGAAGCCGGCTGCAGCAACGGGAATTAAAATCACGTTGTAGGCAAATGCCCAGAATAAATTCCCTTTGATGGTGCTAAACGTCTTGCGCGACAGGCGAATAGCGGAAGCTGCGGAGCGCAGATCCGAGTTCATCAGGGTGATATCGGAAGCTTCAATGGCAACATCGGTGCCAGCGCCCATCGCGAGGCCCAAGTCTGCTTGGGCAAGAGCGGCAGCGTCATTGACGCCGTCGCCGACCATCGCAACAGTCTTGCCTGCTTCTTGTAGTTCGATGACCTTGGAGACCTTCTCATCGGGCATCACACCAGCAAAGACATTCGCTGGGTCGATACCAACCTCACATGCCACAGCACGCGCGGCGCCCTCATTGTCGCCGGTGAGCAGATAAGGAGTTAATCCCAGCTTTTGCAACTGCGCAATCGCGGCGGCGGAGGTGTCCTTGATGGTATCGCGTACGGTAATCACACCCGCGATGTCATCATCAATGCGCACCACAATCGGGGTGCCACCAGATTCTTCTGCGCTGATGAAAGCTTCCGTCAAAGCGCCCAGCTCAGCATCGTCGTCGTGGCTAACGCCCAAGCTGCTAACGCGTCGACGGCCGATGGCGACGCGGTGTCCGTCCACGGTGCCGGTCACACCAAGACCAGCTTGGGATTGGAAATCGGTAGCGGCGGGATGCTCGCCGGCGTGGTTCACAATGGCTTTGGCAATCGGGTGCTCCGAGCCTGCCTCAACGGCGGCGGCATAGGAGATCACGGTGGATTCGTCGAGGCTCTCGGCAGTAACGACCTCGGACACGCTCATCACACCGGTGGTTACAGTGCCGGTCTTATCCAGAACAATGGTGTCGACCTTCTTGGTGGACTCCAAGATTTCCGGACCCTTAATCAGCAGGCCCAGCTGCGCGCCGCGGCCGGTGCCAACCAAAATTGCGGTTGGGGTGGCAAGCCCCATCGCGCACGGGCAGGCGATGATCAGCACGGCTACGGCCGCGACAAAGGCCGGGGCAACACCTTGGGACAACATCAAATGCGCAACCAGCGTTGCAAGCGCAATGACGATGACGGCGGGGACAAAGACCTGCGCGATACGGTCAACCAGGCGTTGCACGGGGGCTTTCGATGCCTGCGCCTCCGTCACCAGCTTCGCCATCTGTGCCAGCGTTGTATCTGAGCCAACGCGGGTAGCGCGCACCACCAGCTTGCCGGAAGTATTGATAGAAGCACCGGTTACCCGCGAGCCCACCTGGACCTCCACGGGAACAGATTCGCCGGTGAGCATTGACTCATCAACAGCGGAGTAGCCTTCGATGACCTCGCCATCAGTAGCGATCTTCTCACCAGGGCGAACCACAAACACATCCCCGATAGCAAGCTCGGAAATGGGGATGCGGCTTTCTTTGCCATCGACAAGCAACGATGCGTCTTTGGCTCCCATGTTGAGCAACGTGCGCAACGCCTCCGAAGACTGACCTTTAGCCTTGACTTCAAAATAGCGGCCCAGCAACAAGAAGGTGATGACCATGCCGACTGACTCGAGGTAAATATGGTCCATCTCAGCGTTGTTGGAGACCAACTCCATATGCATGCGCATGCCGGGCATGCCTGCGTGGCCGAAAATCATGACGTACAACGACCAGAAATACGCCGCCGAGGTACCCATGGTGATCAGCGTGTCCATGGTGAATGAACCGTGCTTGATATTGGTCCAGGTTGCCTTGTGGAAAGGCGCGCCACCGTTAATAAAGACGATGGTCGCCAAAATGGCACTGACCCACTGCCAGTAATCAAACTGCAGCGCAGGAATCATGGACATCGCCATAATCGGCAGTGACAATACGCTTGACATAATGGTCAAGCGTTTAAGATTCGCGGCTTCTTCTTCCCGGGCGATGTCTGCAGGGGTCTGCGCAGAGGAACCGGCAGGCGCGTTAGGATCTGTATCGGCAGCCGGCGGGTTGGCATCGTAGGCGTCGTAGCCTGCGCCCTGAATGACCTTGATTAGATCAACCGGTCCGGTCAACGTGGAATCATATTCAACCGAGGCCGACTCAGTGGCGTAGTTGACCGTGGCGGTCACGCCCTCGACCTTGTTGAGCTTGCGCTCCACGCGCGAAGAACACGACGTACAGGTCATGCCCGTGACGCCAAGGTCAATGTGTGTGGTGGACATATTTGCTACACCAGCTTGTAACCTGCCTCCGCAACAGCTGCGGAGACCTGCTCATCATTAAAATCTGTACCCTCAACGCTGACCTGGCCGGTGGTGTGGTCGGCCGAAACGCCGGTTACGCCCGTGATCTCGCCGATTTCTTCCTTCACTGACATTTCGCAGTGGCCGCAGGTCATGCCTTCAACGGTGTAGGTCTTGGTAGCCATGATGTTGTCTCCTTTTAAGTGCTGTAGATTTCCGTTCCACCCCTCACCTTATACCCCCCTAGGGTATCGTGCAAGGGGTGCGGCGCGGGAATACTTCGTCTTTCGGTACCGTTGAACCAATACAGGAAGCACGAAATTTTTAAACCCTGAGGAGAAAATTATGGCGACCGTAGAAGTCACCAAGGAAAACTTTGAAGAAACCACCATTGGTGACGGCATCACCATTGTTGACGCATGGGCTGAGTGGTGTGGTCCTTGCAAGCGCTTCGCACCAGTCTTTGACAAGGCTTCTGATGAGCACGAGGACATCACCTTTGCCAAGCTTGATACTGAAAACAACCAGGAACTAGCTGGCGCTTTGCAGATTCAGGCAATTCCTACCCTGATGGTGTTCCGCGATGGCATCCAGGTGTTTAACCAGGCTGGCGCACTGCCTCCTGCAGCTTTCGAAGACCTGATTAAGCAGGTTCGTGACCTGGACATGGATGCTGTGCGTGAGCAGGTTGCTCAGCAGAACAATGAGGGCTAACTAGAACCTTTGATTGCCCTGTGCACTCGACGCTTTCTTGTGAGTATCGCTACACTCGCTAGAAAGCGTCTTTTTAATTATTAAACGAATCTGCAAGGAGTGAAGCGGGCTATGGCTAACCCATTTTCTAAGGGCTGGAAGCATCTGATGGCTTCCTTCGACCAAAAAATCGACGAGAATGCCGATCCGAAGGTACAGATTAAGCAGGCTGTGGAGGGCGCGAAGAAGCGCCACCAGGAAATTACTGAGTCTGCATCCGAGATTATCGGCAATCAGCGCCAGCTAGAACTGCGCATGAACCGCCTGTTGAAGTCACATGATGACCTGCAGGTTCAGGTTCGTCGCGCACTCGAGTTGGCAGACAAGGCAGAGTCCGAGGGCGATAGCGGCAAGGCGCAGGAATACAACAATGCAGCCGAGGTTGTCGCTGCTCAGCTGGTGTCCACCGATCAGGAAATTGAGCAGGTCAAGACCCAGCACGAGGCAGCCACCCAGGCTGCTCAGCAGGCCCAGGAACAGCAGAAGCAGTCTGAGGCTCGTTTGCGTGAGCAGCTGGCTGAGGTTGACCAGCTCATGGCGCAGGCAGACCAGGCAAGCATGCAAGAGATGAACGCGGAAACGCTCAGCTCCATGGATAGCCTGACTCCGGACGGCAACTCCCCGACCTTGGATTCGGTGCGCGCAAAGATTGAGAAGCGCTACTCCAACGCGCTTGGTGCGCAGGAGCTGTACCAGGCCACCGGCGGCAGTCGCATCCAGGAAGCTTTGGAATCCACCGAGGATATGCAGGCCAAGTCCCGCCTGGATGAAATCCGTGCTTCCATGGCCAAGGATAAGCAGCTCACCGCCGGCGACGGCGCGGCTAAGTCCGAAGAAAAACCGCAGGATGAAGTTGTTGAGCCTGAGGTTGCCAGCGACTCTCAGGACAAGAAGCCTTCCGGCGATGTCCACGACGCCGAAATCGAGCAGGTCCTAGAAGAGGCCAAGAAGGCTGTCGATGACAAGCCTGCCGATGACACCAAGTAGCATCCGCGCCCTTTAGACACACTAAAGAGCACAGAAAAGCACAGAAAACACACAAAGCAGCGAGGCCAGGACATTTAAATCCTGGCCTCGCTGCTTTTAATCTGTCTGGCTGCTAACAACCCAGCATTAATTGGCGGTCATAAGCCGTCAATTAACCATTGCGGGTGATGTTAATAAGCACACCACGGATGCCGGAGTGGAAACCGTCGCGGAGATTTACACGCTGCGTTTCAGTCAGCGTGTATTCGTGCAGAGTCTCGCACGCAAACTGCAGCAACGGACGGTCGATCTCAGGTGGGAGCCCACCGCCGGAAAGCACGTGCGCTTGGTCGCGCTGGTCGGCGGATGCAGCATTTTCAAACCACCAGCTCGCGTACTGTTGGCCCACGTCAAATGGGGTTTGGAATCCGGAGGAAGACCACACCTCTTCCGGAAGTGGGACATAACGTGAGCGCAGCTTGCGGCGCGGCGCCATCATTGACGGCTTCGGTGCCGCTGATGGCTTCGGGATGCCTGATGAATCCGAGTCACTGCTGTCATCAGCGGCATCAGCGTCATCCGTATCTTCAACGCTTGCTTCACCTAATTCAAGCGGCTCAACCTGCTCAACCTGGTCTGCCAGTTCTACCTGGTCAGCGTGCTCAACCTGCTCGGTTGGCTCGGCTGGTGTTTCCGGAACCTGCGGATCCGGATTCGGTGTGGCCGAAGGAACGGATTCTGGGCTCGGAGTTGGTGTTCGCCCAGGCGTTGGCGTTGGGCTCGGTGTCGTGGACACCGCTGGCTCGCCGTCGCCGATGTTCTCATCCGCCTCAGGTATATGAGGGGTGGACGAAAAAGCGGCCTCTACTTCCGAAGGTTCCCCACATTCGTCACGATCAGGGAGTTCATCAGTTGAGGTCGCTTCTTCTTCATCTGCCACATCTGGGATAACCGGTGAGATAGGGCCTTCCAGCACCTGGATTTCCATGGCGTCATGGAAGTCTTCGCGCGGATCCAAAATGGTGGTGGTGTCACATGCGTGGCGCAGGGCAGAGGACATGGAATCCCAGCCGAAACCATAAAGGTGCACGCGCACGCCATTGTTGGCGGCCTCGTTCACACCTGGAAGCATGTCTGCGTCACCGGAGACCAGAACAAAGTCTGTGAAGTGCTGGTTCATGGCATTAACAACCATGTCAGCAACAAGACGGGTGTCTACTGCTTTTTGGGTACGGCGCTCGCCCCATTCAATGAGCTGGCCCGTGCGAAGCTGCACGCCATCACAGGTGCGCAGTGCGCGCTGGTAGCGGTGTGGGCCGGTATCTGGAATGCCGTCATACCAGTTCTGGCGGTGGACAGGGTGGCCAATTTGGTTCTCAATCATTGAGCGCAAAGTGGCTACTACCTCGGGTAAGTCAATTTCTAACTGGGCGCGTGCTCCGATTTCCCATGAGTTGTAAAAGCTGGCCAATAAGTAAGAAGTGTCAACAAAGACAACTGTGCGTTCAAGCATGGCTCCTAAATTCCGTTCATTTGATTCTAATTTTGTTTGTATTCTTCTAGTTTGCCTCATCTGTAACACTACGTCGATATCCTGACTTGAATCTGCTGGTTATTTCCATTTGTCCTGAGAAAGCGCGTGGTTTGGCACCTGAATTTATGTCGGAAGATAGGCAAATCCTTGCGCACTCTAAGCCTTGGTTGTACGGTTAGTTACATGAGTAACTAACCAACGTGGTTGGCTCTGTTCAATTTTTCAGACAGGCACAGAAACTATGGCTATGGATAACTCAACTCAGCCGCTCTTTAGGCAGATCGCCTCATTGGTTGAGGACTCGATTGTGGACGGAGTTCTTACTGAGGGCGCCCAGGCACCTTCGACGAATGAGCTCGCTGATTTCCACTCCATCAATCCGGCAACTGCCCGCAAGGGGCTTAATCTCCTGGTTGATGTTGGGGTGCTGGATAAACGCCGCGGGATTGGCATGTTTGTCGCCGAAGGGGCAATAGAAGTTATTCGCCAGCGACGCCGCAGCGAGTTTGCGGCCGACTACGTTGCCCCACTTATTGATGAGGCGGTGCGGCTGAACTACTCGCGTGCAGCACTTCTTGATCTCATCGAAAGAGTCGCTGAAAGCAGAGGCCTCTACAAATGACCGCCACTTCCAACCGGTTAGGAATGACCATGAACGCAATTGTTGAATCCAAAAGTTACGTGCTGGGCCAGGGTCTTACCCACGGGGTAGTCGGACCCAATGGCATTGGCAAGACCACACTCTTGCGCAAAATTGCAGGCCAGCATCCATCGAATGGCCTCAAGGTATTCGGTGAGGCACCGTTTGATAATCGTTCGGTTATGGACCGCACCATCTTGATGGGTATTGATAATCCTCTGGTGGATGGGTGGAATATCGCTAAACTCATGCGCCTCGGAAAAGCCCGATGGAGCACATGGAATGCGCAGCGTGCCGATGAACTACAGGACCGCTTTGAGTTACCGTCCAAGAATTACTCGGCGTTGTCGCGTGGCCAAAAGTCCGCGATGGGCATCATCATGGCAGTAGCTTCAGGTTGTGAGCTCATGCTTCTCGATGAACCCTATCTCGGCCTCGATGTTGAAAAACGCCAGGTCTTCTACGACGTACTGCGAGAAGAGCACGGTCGCACCATCGTCATTTCCACACACCACCTCAATGAGCTATCCGGGCATTTGGACACTGTGCTCATGCTCAACGGCATGAAGCATGGCTCAGTAGAAGAGCTCATCGACGGCATCCTGGAGCTGACCGGCCATCCCGAAAACGTGGACCGCCTGCTTAATCGCCTTCAGATTAAGCCATTAACCCGCGAATCGACTGCCCTCGGTGACCGTGTCATCGTCGACGCGATTGCGCTCGGCCCCGACAACGTCTTCGACGCCGCCGGTGAAGTCGATGTACGCGCCAGCGAAGTCAACCTCGAACGAGCAGTACTCGCCCTGGGTGAGGAGGGAATCGCATGAACGCCCGCCTAATGTGGGAGCTCGTCGAAAAGCCCAAATGGGCACTCCGACTGTTTCTCTTTGTGATGTTGTCAGTGGCCGTAAGCTCCGGGTCGAATATGTACTATTTCCTATTTGCAGTAATTGGCCTGCTCACACTGACGGGGCCAGAAGGGGATGCGTTTTGGCTCCTGGGATTGAGTAAGCGTGAATACAACTTCCAACGTCGTATCGAAATTGGCATCGGAGGCGTGCTGTTCGTACTAATAGCCGGACTGATTGCAGGGTTGCCTTGGCCTTTTGTTGCTGGATACTTGGTGATCGCCGCCGTACTAATCGTCAAGACGTTTGATATTCCGCAACGTCAAAGCGTTAGGAAGGCGGGGCTTGTTTCGCAATCGAGCGGCAGAACCGAAGACGGACGTTTCCCACCGACAATCGAGGGTCAACTACTCATTCGGCCTCAGGTGCGGGCTTGGGGATTCATAGCGATTCTAAGCGCGGTTACTGCTCTGATTTACTGGGCGGTGCACGCCATCTGGGGAAACGAATGGGCAGATACCCTTTCGATCGCGGCAGTGATTGGCTCCGTCATGCTGTTCATGACCTTCGAGGACACTCTCACTACGTCATTACGTGAATATGTGGTCTTCGGGGGCACTAGAGAATCTTGGGCACATCACACAATTGTCATTAATGCGGTTATTCCTGGACTGCTCATAGTTGTAAGCCTCGTCGTTCCAGGTTGGGGGATAGTCGGTTCCCTTGGTGCGGTCTATCTTCTATTGATCCTTGCACTTGTCTCACTTGGATTAACTACATCGCCAAGCTGGAAGGTGACAGTTCCGGTCGCAGTCGGCGCGATAGCACTTGAGGTCTACATGATCGTCGGCATTGCGCGGGAGATCTACTTGGTTCCCCAAATGGCAGCGATTGCGGGATACATAGTGGGAGGACTCTTACTTCCAACAATGGCAAAGAGAGCCAGGCTGGAGTCTGGCGGCTTGGCCAAATGGTTCGGAATGGCATCAACGACGAGTTAGGTTCATTTTCAGACAACTTAAAACATTCATTTATGTGGTTTGTGCTGGGGATTTGTCAAGGGTGTGGGTGGCGTGTAACTTTATGTGAGTCAGCGAGACCGACAACGCCCCGCACAGAGCTTGAAGTTCTGGTGAGAATGGCGGTAGGAAAACAGCCGTTGACAATCAAAATAGATTTTTGACTTTCCATTCATTTATCTTGTGACACATCTTGGATGTGGGCTGCAAGTGGTGGTGTGGTTGTTGTCTGAGAACTCAATAGTGTGCCAATGTACTAGATATTATATTT
>OMJG01000077.1_pt1 | contig 67759 bp, 51 predicted proteins | sample 1646431 | NCBI WGS metagenome assembly OMJG01 (sample SAMN03771674, study PRJEB25209) | food metagenome | isolation source: Cotija cheese | place: Mexico:Jalisco,Michoacan | collected 2011-12-12 | reverse complement strand
CTTTCAGCGATTCTTCGCGCCCTTTGCGGGCGCTCACTTCGCCTACACACAGCCCACTGGGCTGTGTGCTTAACGGCTCAGCCATCCAAATTTCATCGGAAAACCGTCCTTATGATGCAGTTATTCCCGCATGGTCCGAATGTTTATAGATTTTCGGCTTGAATCATGGCCTGCTCGATTTGAGATGCGGTGATATCAGGTAGAGCGCGACTGAATGACGACCGAGGGCCTGCGGCGAATCGGGCGACGGTCCGGAAATTCTCGGGTGAAGCCTCCAGTCGCATGTCGGCGAAGGAACGCGGCAATCCCACAGAGCTATAGAAAGGCAGCAGGCGTCGGGCCTCTTCCTCTTGCCCTTCTGCAAGAAGTTGCACGATGATGCCGTAGGCGACCTTCGCACCATGCACGATGGCCGTCGATTCGGGAAGCAGCGTCAGAGCATCATGCATCGCATGGGCTCCGGAAGCCCTTGCCCGCACTCCCCCGAAGCCTCCGACCGTTCCACCGAGTCCGATGATGGTATCCACCACCCTGAGCGCATGTTCGTCGATACGACCAGCTCTGAATGACGCGAGCGCAGGGACACTGTCCTCCAGCAGGATGTCACGTATCAGACCGGCGGAGCCTTGGGCCAGACGGTCGAAGGCACCCAGCGAAGCGCTCCGAGCAAACACCGGTGCGGATTCATACCATTTGGCCAGGGTGTCCCCTATCCCGCCGATGAGATACTCGATGGGGCCGGTGGCCACCAGTCCTGCATCGACGAGCACCAGATCACTGTTATGCGCATGCATCGGCGCATCCACATATCGGTGCTGCTCGTCATAGTTGACGGAAAGCGCCGAATATGCGGCACAGGTTGCGGCAAGGGTCGGCACCATCACGCAAGGTACAGCAAGGATGTCCGCGATGTTCTTGACCGTGTCCGAGAGTTTCCCACCGCCGATGCCGACAATCGCCCCGGCATCGGCGGCCTGCGTGGCCAGCTCTTCCGCGTTGCGCAGGGTTGCGCTGCCGTCGTAATACCAGACGGGCGCGGGAAATCGCGCCAGCCCGGTGTGCCGCAGATACGCGGCCGAGGATCGTCGACCGGTGACGATCACCGGATTGCGGTATGCCTGCAGATACTCTCCCAGTCGTCCGGAGATACCTGGCTCACTGACATAGCGGTCAGGTCCGCTACGAATATCACTGTCATGTGCCGTACTCATCGAATTCGTCGTATACCCTTCATTGTCAAACCCCCGTCACTCATACCCCTCATTGCAGGTAGCCCTCACCCGCAGCTTTTCGCATGGCGTTTCAAACCGGCCGCAAACGAACATCACCAATATGGCACCGGACTCCGGTCGAACTCAAAGTTCAAGTGCTCGGATACGCCGCACGCATTCCTCGAGTCGAAGCTCGTCATCCAACAGGCTGAAACGCACGAAGTCCTCTCCAGCTGCTCCGAAGCAATCGCCCGGCATCACCGCCACTCGGGCGTCATCCAGCAGCAGCTCGGCAAAATCGGCGCCACGCATCCCGTGCGGAGCCTTTGCCCATACGAATAACGCGCCATCGGCATGGAACACCTCGATACCGGCCCCCTCCAGCCCCTTGCTGAGTATGCTGCGTCGTTTGGCATATCGGGCCGAGAGACCTTCGACCGAAGACTGGTCGCTGAGCAATGCCGCGGCTCCGGCATCCTGGACGGCGCCTGTCGGGCTGGAACACATCTGGTGGTGATACTCGCGGATATAGCGCATCAGCCAGGAAGGACCAGCGATAAAGCCCAAGCGCCAACCTGCCATGCCATACATCTTCGACAGACTCACCGCCTCCACCGCCACATCCTGAGAACCCGCATACGACAACAATCCGGCCGGACCGCGTGCAGTGGACCCCGAAGGCGTTTCCCCCAACGACGCATAGGCGAAATCGTTCGCAAGCAGAAAACCGTGACGGTGCGCCAAATCTATCGCCTGTCTGAACAGCTGCTCCGAGGCCACGGCACCCGTCGGATTATTCGGGTAATTCAGCAGCAGCAGTTTGGTGCGCGACCATTGTTCGTCGCTGACCGTCTCGAAATCCGGGAGAAATCCCTGCTCTCGCGTGCAGGGAATAGCCAGCAATTCAGCGCCTGCCGCCTGGGCGAGCGCCGCATAGGGCGGATAGTACGGATCGACGACAGCCAGGACATCGCCCGGCTCGAGCACCGTCTGAGTCAATGCGGTCAGAGCCACGCCCGCCCCGCAGGTCGCCAGCAACTGACTGTTCCAGTCGAGTTCCACCCCCTGCTCACGGCGATACCATTCCTGCGCCGCCTGAAGCAGCGCAGGTTTACCGTCGAATTGCGAGTAGCGGTGGTTTTCGATTCGTTCCAGTGCCTGCTGACCCGCCTCGACGATGAACTCCGGCGTAGGCAGGTCAGGGTTGGCCTTGCTCAGGTCAATGACATCGATTCCGCGTGCCTTCGCATCGTCCACACGGGCATCCATCACAGAGAACACGTTGTTCGGCAAGAATCGCACATTGTTTGCAACCATCGACGAAAGGTGCGCGTCCGATGCCCACCAAGATTCCGGATTATCAGCCGCACCACTTTCTGACCCGTCACCAGACAGCTCACGAGTACGCTGGGCGGTCTTCTGCTCACTCATAGATGGCCTGCTGCGCCGGGGCCTTCTCCCCTGCAGCGACATCGAAGGGAAGGTGGTTGCGCTTGGATGGAATCGGGCAGGTGCAGTAGACGGAAAAGGCGCACGGATAATTGAAGGCGTAATTGAAATCTATCGTGTCAAGGCCATCCAAGCTCAATGCATCCAGTTGTAGCACCCGACCGATGCCATAGGTCTCCTTCCCCGTGGTGCCATCGGAGAAGAAGATGCTGGCATGACCGAAGACGTTCGACACCACCAGAGAGTACCTCTCCCCCTGATAATCGAAGTCCACGAAACCCAGCACCGGATATGACTGCAGCACGGTCTTGACGACCGAATCATGAATATCCAGCTCCTCGTCCTTCGCCCTGCGGAATGTGGCGGGAATGTTCCACTCTCTGGCTATCGGGAAATGCTCGATGCCTTGGAACTGCTGTCGACTCGGAGCCTGCGGGTCTTTGACTCGTATCCAGAAACGATGCAGCTCCTGTCTCAGCAGGTCGGTCTGCGAGTTGACTTCGACGCGCAGATCTCCCACCTGCAGATAGCCGAGCGCCTGTTCGCCGAATGCCGTGGGCACGAAGGCCAGCGCTTGAGAGACTTCGCTTCCTGCGTTGCTCACAGACAACGATGCGTCGGCATCCGGAACATAGGTCAATACATCATTCCGAGCGTTCCACGAGCCGGGTACGCCTTCGATCGTGGCCGATTCCCCATTGGCTATCCATGTAATGGACACCGGAGCGAGATAACCGTGCGGCGCCTTGAGTTCTTCCAATCGTTGCGACCGCCAGATGTGCCATTGCTGGACATACGGGTCGACGGTGACGGCATCCCGGACTGTACTGCTCATATTGTTTCCTGACTTTCTGTGCGATGCTGCTGAATATCGAAGATGGTGCCGGCCTGCTGCCGATGCCTTCGCTCAGTCGAAGAAGGGAATGTTGTGGTTCTTCTTGATCTGCGTGGCCACCGCATCGGTGTGATATGCCGCCACAACCTTCTTGAAGGTCTCGTTGTCCTTCTGGCTGGTATTGGCCACGATCAAATTCACATAGGGCTTGAAGCTGGTGCTGTCGGCGTCTATCTTCGGCGCATAGATCGCATCGTCAGGGCTTTTCCCCGCATCGATGATGAAGTTGGTGTTGGTGATTCCACCCGCATAGTCCGGCAGAAGATTGATGATGGAGGCAGCGTCGTTGGGGACGATGTCGATGCCGCTCGGGTTTCCGGCGATGTCGTCGACCGTCGGATTGGCCGCCGAACTGTCCTTGAGGGTAATCAGACCTGCGGAGTCCAGTACTTTCAGTGCCCTGCCGAGATTCGTCGCATTGTTCGGAATCGCGACCTTGTCCCCCGACTTGAATTCGCTGACATTCTTGTATTTGTCCGAGTAGAGGTTGAACGGAGATATGTAGCTGTCCCCTATCACGGTGAACTTGTAGCCCTTGTCCTTGATTTCCTGGTTCAGGAAGGCGTAGTGCTGGAATGCGGTGATGTCGAGCTCGTTGTTGGATAGCGCCTGATTGGTGTATATGCCGTCCTGGAAGGTCTTGTATTCGAGTTTGATATTCGCGTTGTCCTTGTCGAGCTGTGCTTGGACGGCTTTCCAGACGTTGTCGTCGGAGTTGCCGACCAGACCTACCTTCACCACCGTTTCACCGGCTGACTGGGCGTTCTGCCTGATGACGAAGCCAGCGATGACGACGATGACGACCGCAATCGCCGCCAGTACGATGATGAGGGTTCGCTTGGCCTTCGCCCTGTTTGTTGTTGCCATGGTTCTTACTCTTTCTCTTCATTGCATATTGCGTATTGCGTATTGGGATGTTCGGTTGGGAAAATACGGTTCGGAAGATCCGGTTGGGAAGTTCGATTTGGGACGCAGCATCGCGAACGATGCAGGCCGTTAGGGAACGCTACGCGCCGATATCATGCAGCGCCCCGTCACAATCAGTGTTCGGTGATCTCCACCAGCAGCCTGCCGATGAATTCGATCAGTCCGATCAGCAGCACCAGCACGATGATGGTCGCATAGGTGGCATCCGGCATGAATCGCTGATACCCGTAGCGGATGGCGAAATCACCCAGCCCTCCGCCTCCGACGATGCCGACGATGGCGGTCAGACCTATCAGACTGACAAGAGTGATGATGGTGACCCTGATGATCGAAGGAATCGCCTCACGAAGATAGATGCGGAATATGATCTCCCCGTTGCCCATGCCCATCGCCTCCGCTGCTTCGATGAAGCCTGGGTCCAGACCAGCCAGCGACGATTCGATCTGCCTGGTGAAGAAAGGCGTGATACCGACGATCAGGGGGAAAATCGCACCCTTGGTGCCGATGGCGGTACCCACCAGTGCCCTCGTCACCGAAACCAGGGCGGCGGCCAGGATGATGAAGGGTATCGAACGAAAGAGGTTGATGATCTTGTCGATGATGTTGAAAACGATGGGATTGGGGGCAAGACCTCCCGTTTTGGTGACGGTCAGCACGACCGCCAGGAATGCGGCCAGCACGAAAGAGGCCAAGCCCGAAATGCCGACCATGATGAGCGTTTGCACGAAACTGTCGAAGAATTCCGGGAATCGCGCCACGACATTGGGAAACCACAACTGCAAAATATCAGGCATGCTTAAGCACCTCAATTCCTATATGACGGTTGCGCAGATAGTCGATCGCACCCGCGATGTTGGATTCGCCGCCCTTGAGAATCACCACAAGACCACCGAGAGGAGCGTTCTCAATAAGGTCGATATCTCCGAAGATGATGTTGGCGTCGATATCGAAGTCGCGCGAGATTCTGGATATCAGGGCTTCGGAGGCCTCTTTCGACACATACTGCATGCGCAGCAGCACCTCCCCCTCGTCCAGAGCGACGAGCGGCGAATCACTCTCGAGCAGGTCATGAATCTTGTCGAGATTCGAGGTCGTGGCCACGAAGGACCTGGTCAACTCGGCCTGAGGGTTGACGAAAATATCGAACACCTTGCCTTCCTCGACTATCGAGCCCTGATCGATCACCGCAACCTTGTTGCATATCTGCTTGATGACGGCCATCTGATGCGTGATGATGACGATGGTCAGTCCCAGGGTGTCGTGCAGATTCCGCAGCAGCGCGAGGATGGACTTGGTGGTGTTCGGGTCAAGCGCGCTGGTGGCCTCATCGCTGAGCAGGATGCTGGGCCTATTCACCAGTGCACGGGCGATGGCCACGCGCTGCTTCTGCCCGCCGGACAGCTCGCTCGGATAGTCGTCGGCCTTATCGGTCAATCCCACCAGCTCAAGCAGTTCAGCGACCCGCGCTTTTCGCGTGGCCTTGTCAGCGGGGTCGCGAAAGGCGAGCTCGACGTTCCCTGCGACGGTTCGTGACGGCATGAGGTTGAAGGACTGGAAAATCATCCCGACACCACGCCTGAGCAGACGCAGATTCTTTCGCGACAAACTGCCGACTTCCTGACCGTGAACGCTGAGAGAGCCCTCGTTGTATCGTTCAAGCCCGTTGATGCACCTCACCAGCGTGCTTTTGCCGGCACCCGAAAGACCGATGATGCCGTAGATATCGCCATCCTCTATGGAGAGATTCACATCGTGCAGCGCCGTGGTATCGACGTCATCGCCGTGGTATCGCTTGGTGAGTTGTTTCACCGCTATGGCCTGTGCCATGCCGACCCCTTCCTGGTATATCCCCTGTTCACAGCGCGAGCTCCAGTACCGCGAGCACATCCGCTTTGTTCAACGGCGAATAGTTGCCGACCGTCTGCGTATCCCCGTGGGTAAGCTCCTTCGCGATGTCCTCGAAATCCTCATCGGTGATGTCGAGGTCACCGAGTCTGGTGGCCAGGTCCAATTCGCTGAAATACCCTTCCAACTTGTCCGCCAGCAGATTCGCCGCCTGTTCGGGTGTCAGATCGTAGGGGTCCGCGCCCAGGGTCCTGACGGCAAGTTGCGCATAACGTTCAGGTTGCCTCCCGGCTACGTACCGGATGATTGAGGGCAATATCGCGGCGATGCCTTCGCCATGAATCAGATCGAAGCGACCGCCCAGGGCATGTTCCAGGCGATGCGTCGTCCAATCGTTCGTGGAACCGGTCGCCAGGAAACAATGATTGAACATCGTGGCGGAGAGCCAGTGCAGTTCCGTCCGGGTCTTGATATCGGCGGGATCGTGTGCAAAACGTTCGCCCTGGGTCAGCGCGGCTATGAATCCCCCCTCCAGCAGACGGTCGGCGGCTTCCAGATGGTCTTCGGCGGTGAAATACGGTTCGAGAAATCCCACGGCCAGATCGGCAACCGCCGCCGCCTGATAGCGGTATGGTGCGGTTCGCGAGTACTCCGGGTTGACTATGGCGAATTTCGGGATGACGACGCGTGTTTCCAGAGCGCGCTTGTCCTGCCCCTGTTGCAGGACCGCGCAATCGGAAAGCTCCGACCCGCTACCCGGTATGGTCGAAATCACACCGACAGGCAGCGTGGTTTCCGGAAGGGCGCTGCCGTCGAACAGCTCCCAGACATCGCCGTGATAGGGCACGCCCACGCCGACCGCCTTGGCCGTGTCGAAGGCGCTTGCACCGCCTGCCGCAAGCACGAAATCCACTTGATGCTCTCGTGCACGTTCAATCAGCGAACGGACCAGGTCTATGCGGGGATTGGGCACCACATCACCGTTCTCTATGAGACGGGCATGCACGGATGCCGCGGCGGCCTGCACGACGTCATGGATGCCGAGGTCGAAGACGTAATCACCGCTGTATATCAGCAGAATCGACGTGGCGTGATGCTCTTTGAGCAGTCGTTCGAGCTGCCCTTCGGCACCGACGCCGAATACCAATTCGCTCGGTGAATAGTAGGTGAAAGTCATGTGGGTATCCTTGCATTCCGCTGGATTTCTGTGTTGGTCGCCCAGTGTATTGACCACGAGACACCGCCAGCAAGGCGGAAGCTATACCCATAATTGATAGGCGATTATCACTGCCATTGTCGAGTGCGTGGGCGGCTTCCTCGGTCTAAGCTCCGTCATCCAAATTCAAGACCTGGAGTCTCAGAATATGGAATCGTCAGATGTCTGGAATGGATGCCTGATTTACCGTGCTCCATCCGGAGAATCACAAACACCCATGACCAAGGTAACGAATTCGGCGCAATCTTCGAAGACGTGTGCAACACATGCTGTTCACATCGAAACGAAGCAAGTCGGGAATCATCTCACCGGCCACATTCCAACAGCAATTCAGGAAAGCACGACACCATATAGGCAGAGACGACATCGTTTTCCATTCCCTCCGAGCAACACACGCTACAAAACTCATCCTTAACGGCGGCACACTTCGCGAGGTCATGAACAGCCTTGGCCATAACTCTGTGACAGTGGCGGTCAAACATTACCAGCGCGTTGTCCCCGATCATCAGAAACGCGTAGCCAATCTGCTCGCCTTCGAGTACATCCCATCAATGGGCGACCCGGAACTCCTGAAAACAGTGGTACGCGAAACCGAAGAAGAAATACTCAAAATGCAAGACTTCGTCGATGGATTACACGAACATCTAGCGACAATCGAAAACACACACCATTAGACGCACGGCATTAAGGTCACCGCGATAAGAAAGTGATGGTCTCGTACTCTGAAAAGGAACAGAGTCAGGTGATGCATACAACCCCAGTCATGCCTGACTGTGTATGAATCCGATGACGTCAACCTCATGCCTACCTTAAGCATGGGAAGAACGTTATGAATCAGAACACATCCGGTGTTGTTCGTTTCAGCGCATACGTGGACGAAGAGGAACACGAGCACGCCCGAACACCGCTCAAGGAACTCACCATACGCAGCGATGAGGGGACGCCTGTGACACCATACAATCGACAGCAGCTGAGCTTGTCATGGGTGAACATGAACGGTGTTGGGCTGGATATGAAGGATTTCATCTTTTCTCGGCATGCCACGAACCCGGTGTACTTAGGGAATGGTTTCATACGAGAACGTGGCACCATCCTCGAAGACCCATACAGCGGCAAAACATTACGTTTCCATTTAGAAGAGAAGCCCGCCGATTGGAGAATAGATCTCGACCACATAGTCTCACTGGCCGACGCTTATCGTTCCGGCGCTTACCGATGGAGTCCGTCAGGCAGTAGCTGGAAGCGACTGTACAAGCATCCGGGCAACCTACTGCCCACAGACCGCGCGATTAACCGTGCTAAAGGTGACAAAGCACGCCGGTCAATGGCTGCCCGACAACCAGCTGTATAACTGGCGGCAACGTTACGTGACATTACAAATTCGTATCAAACACCGCTTCACACTCAGCGTCACCGAAAATGAGCATGAAACCATGCTGCGAATACTTGAACACCTGAATTGAAATCTACCGAACGATACCTCGCTACCTGTGCTGTTATTCTCGATATCAGTGACATCTCTCAGTGTTGCAGGCCAATGTTTGCGGCGGTTAAGTCCGTCGTAGTTGTGGGAAGCGTGATTCCCACAACTCACGAACACGTGGGTCCAAGTTCAGAGCGGGCCAAGTTTCAATTAAGCGACGCGGATTGATGCTAGCCACTTGGTCGCTGACCTGACCTTCGGCAAGGAGTGCCTGATATGCCATCCGTCTGCCGCCGAGAGTATCGAGGTCGGCAACTCGGTTACCTGGTGTCCAACGTACTGAATGATCCAGCACAATTGTGCCTGAGTACGGGCCGTGCAACTCATCCAATGACTCCGGTGCGTAATATGGTTTCACCTCGCGGAATTTGATTCGCCTCTCTTGCACAATGCGCCTCTTCTCGTAGCGGCCATACACAAATAATCAACTAGTCTTTGTGTCTCTTTGTTACAACGAATGTCGCGGTCTGCTCGCCTTGTTCTTGTTTTCTGTTGTTGATGCCTGCTTACTTGTGGCGTCAGGTGTCGCAGCATCCAATCGTGAACGGAAGGCAGCTTTTACAGATTCGGGAGCAATCTTCGCAGACGCATTAATTGTCTTGGTGTCGAATGCATCGAGGAAGTCTTTTGCTTGTACTCTGATTCCGTCGCTCATTCTGGGATCACGTACCTCGTTCAAACGGTTGGCAAGAATGTTGACGCTAATATCACCCGAATCTATCAACGAGGAAATGTAGCTTCGATCATTAGGAGCCAGACGGGCGAGCTTGGCCGCACACAAATCATACGGATCCAAGCACAGAACCACAGAACGAATCTGATGCTCAGTCGCGTGTACCTCGATCAGACGAGACTGCCACCCGTCAGGAAGCACAGCCGTGTGCTCTTCCACTCCTTGCGCATACACGTCGAAAGCATCCTGGAACGCGGTATCCTCTCCGATACTAGCGTCAATAAGATCGGCGAACTCCTCGGCTGGATTATCAAAGGAAAGCACATCCTCTCGGGTAGGCATCACCGCAAGGTCAATCTCAGTGGAATACGTGGTCTCCTCAGGAAGATACTCCTCGTGCATCGAACCCAGGATGGACTGCGATCCAAGCACAAGAATCCGTGCAGGCGACCGAACGGTATCTATACCGTGTCGCGCACGCTCATCTTCAATGATGCTCGATGACGCTCTGAGCAGATGATAGAACTCTTCTCTGTTCATCCCGCGAATCCTTAATCACTCGTCGCACATCCTCGGGCTTCATAATCCCATACAAAGGATTAATCTGACGCATGGTCACACCATACTGCGAAGTGTCCAACGCAATCTCACACAAGCGTGTGGAATCGGGATCAAGCAACGCCTGATGCCACTGCTCTACCTGCTGCCGGTAGTACGAGCCGCTGACTTTGCTCATCACACGGGGAATTCGTTCAAGTCCCTTTTGCCGTATCACGTCCAAGGGGTAATCGTCGAACAAGCGGCGCATACGCAACCACTGCCGATACTCTTCCAAGCTACGAAAATCTCTGACACCAGTCACCATGCACCACCTCCCCGCACTTCAGTACTTCCGAACCTCAATACTCCTCATCATAAAACACACAGGCGAAGGAGTCTCCCATATCTTCTGACGGCAAGTGACGAGTTTGGTAAGGCTCTTCCACTGAGTGCGTCACGTTGTGCAGTCGTGTGTAATCAATCCGACCCCGTGCTGTTACCCTCTGACAATCTTGAATATTGGCTTGATATAAGCCTTTCGGGGTCATGAAGCCCCGTGATTGTGCCCCGGATGCGATTCGAACGCACGACACCTTCTTTAGGAGAGAAGTGCTCTATCCCCTGAGCTACCGGGGCAACGATGTTCTATGGTACACGCATTCGGAGAAAACGCCTGCCGGTTGTGGCGCACACCATTGATGCCGGAACGGATACGTGAATGCACAGGGCATGTTGATGGACGAACATGCAGTCGGCCCGCGGTCTTCGTCCACAGTCATGAAGCATCCCTACGCTGAGTGAATGTCCACGACCACCGAAACAATGCACTTCATCGGACTCCCGGTCTCTCTGACAGCCGACACCGTGCCTCAGCCACTACCCTAGTGAATGCATGGAAAGGAAATCGTTTATGACCGCACAGCGAGGCTCCCACTCATCGTTAATCAGAATGGCAGTAACGGTACCGGCACGGCTGCTGATGCTCGTCGCATTGTTGGGCACACTCGCACGTTTGATCCCTGCGCAGTTCTCGGATATTCCCTACCTGCCGGTCGTGGTGTCGCTCACGCCGTGGTTCGGGCTCGCAGCAGCCTTGGCGCTCGTACTGGGATTGCTTTCGCGCAGATGGACGACCGCACTTATCGCCTTGCTGTGCCTTTGCGCTCAGGTGTGGTGGCAGTACCCCTTCTTCACCTCATCGGAGGGAACGAACAGCACATCGAGTTCGGCGACTTCGAGTGCCCCCAACACTGCGGACAACGCCGCCCGAGTCATGACCTTCAATGTGTACAAGGGCAGGGCGGATGCTCAGAGCATCGTGAATACCGTGAGGGACGAGCGCGTTGAGGTGCTTGCTCTGCAGGAGACCACTGATGATTTCGTCCGCAGTCTGGAACAGGCGGGCATCTCTGATTATCTGCCCTTTTCCAAGGTCTCGTCATCCGATAATCATTACGGCAACGGCATCTGGTCGGCGACGCAGCTGACGAGCGCGGTCAAGGACCAGGTCAATTCCAGCTCTTCCTACATGCCCGCAGGTAGTGTGGCGTTCTCTGGCGGAGCTGCCTCGATACGCTTCGTTTCGGTCCACACCACGTCACCCACCGCAGGGACCTGGACGGCATGGAAGCGCAGCCTCACCGAACTTCAGCAGTTTGCGCAAACGGCAGACACGAACACCAAGTACGTATTTATGGGTGATTTCAATGCCACATACGACCATGCGCCGTTCCGGAATTTTCTCGGCAGCAGGTTCAGCGACGCCGCCAGGATATCCGGCGACGGGCTCACCTTGACATGGCCTGCAAACCGGAACCATATTCCCCGCCTGGTGTCCATAGACCATATCGTGCTTGACCGAGGCATCTCAGCAGGCGATACGGAGGTCATCAAGCTTCCCGGCTCCGACCACGCGGCATTGCTGTCGACCATTGCCATCAAGTAACGCAGCACAGCACCCGGAATCCTTCCTTTTCCAGCTCCTTTCCCACATGATATATAGTAATGATAATTGTTATTACTATTAGAAGGGACCGATCCACGGTCTGACGCGCATCACACCATGCGGATGGCTTGCGGACTGTGGGAAGTTGACCATGCCAACCGCCAGAAGAGTGACACGTCCACGGACGCTGATTACCGAAGAGCTCAAACGCTCGGACGCCTTCTCGACGGCACAGACGATTTTCACCAACCTGAGCAAGCGCGGGAAGAGAGTCGGCATCGCCACCGTCTACCGCAATCTCCAAAGCATGGCCGAGCACCATGAAGTCGACACCGTCCAGGACAATGGTGAGACCTTCTACAGGCTGTGCAAAGACCGCCATCACCACCATCATCTGGTCTGTCGTCAATGCGGAAGAGCCGTCGAACTGGAGATTCCAGGCCTGGAATCCTGGATTCAGGCACGGGCGGAATCACTCGGTTTCAGCGAAGTCAGCCATTCCCTGGAGATTTTCGGCATCTGCGCCCGATGCAGGCGGTCACATGAATCCACTCACCACCAGCTATCGGATTGATACTCACTCTCAGCAGTTTTCCATCTTCTCGAGCTCTGCCTTATGGTCATGAAGCATAAGCGCGGCATATGCCGCATGGACCATACCGAGGAGCTGTCACACGATGACCGACATCAAACAGTACGACGAGCATGCATACGAAATCGACACCGAATCTGCAGGCAAGCTTGCGGTCGACATGGAGACCCTGAAGCACTTCGACCTTTCCGACCACCAGCACGGAACAGCTGCGTGCGGATGCTGCGGATGCTGCTTCACCGGCGACTGCTGCGGTGACGAGGACTGTGTGAAAGGCAAGGAATGCGGAGCCAAGGATTGCCACAAGGCATGCCGCGAGAACAACGAGCACCATGATTGCGCATTCTGCCATCTGGCTTTCGACAGCGACGAGGCATCGCACCAGGAGATTCTCAACGACCTCAAGGAACTGTCGCAGGCTCTGGCCGCCTGATTCCGGCATGATACCGAGATAATTGCATCACCAGGACGGCTCTGCGACGAGATTATCGTCGTTTGCCGTCCTGGTGATGCAATTATCTGTTTGCGATGTGCACGCATCACGACACGTCGGGCAATTCCAGACGGTCGGCCTCGGTGATGTCACGAATCACCCTGCACGGCACCCCGGCGGCAAGAACATTGGCCGGAATATCATGCGTCACCACGGCACCGGCTCCGATAACCGACCCCTCGCCAATGGTCACTCCGCCCGTCACCGTGACATTGCCGGCCAGCCAGCAGTTCGAACCGATAGTTATCGGAGCGCCGTATTCAAAGTCGAACATGCTGCCATCCTTGTGGGGACGAAGGTTGCGTTCCTGCCATCTCAGCGGATGCAAGGGTGTGAGCAGCGATACATTCGGCCCGAACATCACGTTGTCGCCCACTGTCACGGGGCAGACATCCAGGACCGTGAAGTTGAAATTCGCGTAGACATTGTCTCCGAGAGTGGTGAATGCTCCGTAATCAAAGAATATCGGGCCGGTCAGCCAGACACCCTTGCCCCGATGCGGGAGCAGTCTGCTGAGGATCTCGTTTCTGCGTTCGCCCTCGGACTCGGCGCAAGCGTTGTAATCACGGCTCAGCTGATGGGCTTTCGCCAGCATACCGGCCACCTCGGGGTCGGACGGGTCGTATACCTCCCCCGCAATCATGCGTTCAAGCTGACTGCGCTCTGCAGTATCCGACCCTTGTCTATCTTCCATCTGCCGTCCTTCTTTCATCTCGTTCAAATTCCTGACTCATTTAGCGCATTCGCACATCTTCGAAAACACCCATCGCTGTTGTGTATGCGCCCTCTCATGCAGTGGCATCGCGAGCGCCGATGCGCTCCAGGTAACCGGTCTTCTCCGACTCATCAATCCGTTTGATCACGCGGGCCGGGTTGCCCACCGCAACGGCGTTTTCCGGAATATCCCTGGTCACCACCGACCCCGCTCCCACAACCGAACCGCTGCCGATACGCACTCCTCCGAGCACGATCACATGTCCGCCCAGCCATACGCCATCGCCGATTTCGATTGGTTGTGCACGGCATGCGCCATTGATGCGTTCTTTCATGTCAAGCGCATGGTTGGTGGCGAACAGACCGACCTTCGGCGCAATCCAGACGTTGTCGCCGAGGGTTACCGGTGCGTTGTCAAGAATCGCGCAATCGTAATTGATATGCACATTGGACCCGATGGAGATGTTGCAGCCCAGCTCGCACCGGAAATTCGGCTTGATGACGACACCGTCACCGACATGCTGCAGCAGTTCTCTGAGAATCCGCTGCTGCTGTTCGGAGCGACTGTTCACCGAATACAATCGGCTCGGCTACGATCACCCCGAACAGCAACCTTGCCGCATCGATGTCCGGGTGCGTGTCCTGATAGACCTCCCCCGCAATCATGCGAGCCCACTCTTCTTTCCCGGTTGCCGTCATGTCGTCGGTGATGTCCATGGTCCTCCCGTGAAGCTTCGATGCTCGGCACGAAAACCGAGGCGTCAGTTATTGTACATCCGTACAATATACAACACCGTCGCCTCGAAAGGAACCCGGAAACGGCAGTGTCGGTAAGTACCCTCTCGACGAAGCGCCGGGGCCTGCCCCCCCCCCCCCACACACACATACACGAATGCCACCATCCACATTGAAATCCGGGATGGTGGCACAGAAAAGGGCACCGACAGCTCACTGCGAGGCGAAGTCCCTGCTGGTGATGGTGGTGCCTGCGGAATCACGGTAAATCACGCGAACCACGGTATTGTCGACCTCCACGGCGCTTTTCATCATGGTGGCAATCGACTGGAAGGTGGATGCCTGTCCATCCAGACCTGAATTCAGCTTGTCCGCAAGCCCTGCAGTCGAAGCCGACATGCCGGCAGGGAGCGTGAAGTCATACACCAAGGCATTATCCTCGCCTCTGACATCCAGAGTCATGCCGCCGGATTCCGCCTGGGACTTGACGCTGGCGAGCTGACTCTGCACTTCGCTCGACTGCACGTACTCATCAATCGACGCATATTTGCCGCTCGAAGCAGTGGAGCTCTTCTTGTCGCTCGAACTGGTCTGCGGAGTGGCGGTCTTCGTGGTCTGAGATGAACTCTGCTTCGGCGAGCTCTCGTCGGCGCTGTTTGCCGACCCGCAAGCCGCCAGCGACAGCGTCAGGCACAATGACAGCGCACCTGCCCCAACCATGCTTATGACATTTTTCTTCACGTTCTTCTCCTTGTTTTCCCCAACTACGTTCAGGCAACTTTACACAACGCAATCTCAAAATCCAAAAGCTTACTAGATTTTCATAGCCCGAGGAGACCTTGAAGAAGCCCCTTTGCCGTCCTCAAACGCCGTCGTTTCCGGCGGCCTGGCATCGAGCCGGAGCTCTCGCCCGCTAACACAGATAGCTACTTCACCAGGACGGCAATTCCGGCCAATACGATATGAAAAGCTGTACTTGTGATGCAGTCATCTCACTTCCGAGGATGGTTCAACCGTTTCTCTCGTCCGGGTATGAGTCGCGCGGAGTTCAGTATGAAGGCAGACTCGCTCCCGACATGCACGATTGCGGAAAGCAACGGCGTCAGAATACCGAATGCCGCCAATATCATGCCAAGCACGTCGACGATGATGGTGCCGGCGAAGTTGAACATGATGATTCCACGAGCCCGACGTGCAGTGAACAGCAGCGAGGTCACGTCGTTGATGTCGGAGCTTATGAGAATCACATCGGCACTCTCCCGGGCTATGTCGGTACCGCTGCCCATAGCTATACCCACGTCGGCGAGCGCAAGAACCGGGGCGTCATTAACCCCATCCCCGACCATCGCCACGCGATGACCGGCCTCCCTCTCCTGTTTCAGCAAAGCCGCCTTGCCTTCAGGCAGCAGCTCCGCGTGGACATGCCGGATGCCCAGTTGCCGGGCCACGGCTACCGCGACCTCCTCACGGTCCCCGGTCAGCATGATGACTCGAACACCTTGGCTGTGCAGCGAGGCAATCGCATCGGCCGCATGCTCTCGTGGGGCGTCGGCCAACAGGATGCGACCAATGTATCGTCCGTTCCGAGAAATATAGACGCTGCTCTGCGCGTCAAGAGCATCGCTCATTGAATCGCTTGACCAGGCCGAGGGGTTTTGCATATCCGATACGGTCGCCGCGCCACCAACCCCTTCCTCATCAATTTGCGGCATGAAGCTTCTCGTCCCCGCAACGATTGCCATCCCTTCGACCGTGCAGCGAACTCCACGTCCGGCAACGCTCTCGAAGTGCTCCACTGCATGGATGCCGACCTTGTGCGCAGCCGTGTACCGAACGATGGCCTTGCCCAGAGGATGTTCGGAGTAGGACTCCGCCGATGCAGCCACCGCGAGCAGCTCAGACTCATCGACACCTGTTGCAGCGATAACCTGTGTGACCTCGGGCGCGCCGGATGTGAGCGTCCCCGTTTTATCGAAGATCACCGTATCAACCTTGGACAGGCTTTCCATATGCAGACCGTCTTTGACGAATGCGCCTCTTCTCGCCACACGTGCCATGGATGCCAGCATCGCCAAAGGAGTGCCCGCTACCACTCCGCACGATCCGGCGACGATGATGACCGATATGGCGCTACGCACATCACCGGTCAAGAACCATGTGACGACAGCTCCGACGACGGCGATGAGCACCAATGCCGTTGCCAGCGTGTCCGCAAGTCTCTGCACGGGAGCCGACGAGGATTGCGCATCGGCTAGCGCTCGGACGATACGACCGTATGAGGAATCCTCACCGACTTGCAAAACCTCTATTTCGAGCGCTCCGTCCTGATTGACAGACCCGGAATACACCGCACTGCCCACATCGTGGTAGACCGGCATGGACTCACCGGTGATTCTCGACTCGTCCACATTGGATGCGCCTGCAATGACGATGCCGTCGACAGGAATCCGCCCACCTGGCGCCACAACGACGACTTGACCGGGATGTATCCGGGAAAGCGGCACGTTTCCGGTCTTCGATTCGTCAATCCTCACCCGTACCCGATCAGGGAGGAATGACATCAAATCGGACAATGCGTCCTTGCCTTGCCACATGCACAGATCTTCGAGTATCTCTGCCAGCAGCACGAACACCACGATCACCAGGGATGTCAGCCACTGACCAATCGCCGCGGCCGCAACGATGGCGATGAGCATCGAGAGGTCCATGCTCATTTTTCTCGCACGAAGGTCCTCCCAGGACTCCTTCACGATCGGCCAGCATCCAATGACCAAGCCGACGACCGTGCACGACACCGTCAAACGCAATGTCCATGTCGGGTTCGCCACGGCGAGCTGAATGATGGCGACCGTCACGGTCAGCGCCAGGACCGCCGTCACGCGAAACAGGTCAGCGCGTTCTATGCGCCGAAACAGTGTGGACGCGGCGAAGGCGGAATCAGCATCCCCCGAAGCCGTGGAATGCGCCGCTGCGCTATTTGCCGTCTGCGCATGCTCAGTCATGATGGTCCTCGCTGTCAGGTGTGTCGGAGGCCTTAAGCGTCTGAGACGGAGCACCAGATGGAGCGGCGTCATCGCGGCCATCCGCCGCACCACCGTTCCCCGCCGGGGCGCGATGATGCTCAGGGAAGGCATCGACAATGTGCTCCGCTTGGTAGATTGCCTGATCCACCAAGGCACTCACATGCTCATCGGCCAGACGGTAGAACACCCGTGTGCCCTCATGCCTTGTCGTCACGAGTTGTCCGGTCCGCATTTTCGCCAGATGTTGCGATATCACGGTCTGTCGTCTACACAGACGGTCGGCGATTTGCCCGACGGGGAGCTCTCCATCCTTGAGGGCGAGGACGATTCTCAGTCTGGTCGGATCTGACAGCAGAGAGAAGATGGTGGCGGCAAGATCGACATAACCGTTGTCCTCCCCATAATCGACTATATGCATATCTGCGAACATACGCATATAGTACGCAGCATTTCTCATTGTTGTCCAGCAACAACTCGGAAAACGGTTGTGCAGGAATCACGGCGCGAGTGTCACTGTGCCGAAAACACGGTGCACGACCACGGTACGGAAACCACCGGGTGAAGGCTACCGCGAAAAATCACCCTGCCTGAATCGCATCTGTTCGACTCCGACAAATCCGACACCAGTCGCCACAGAGGGACAAGGCGACCGCCGTAACGTGCAGTCCCCACAGAGGAACAACGGACAATCTCGCATTAAGCGGCTTTTGCTTCACCGGCTTCATGACAGCCGCAGGATTGGCGAATCACAAAGCCGAATGGAGCAATCTGCGCATCGTCACAGTCGTCAGGATGCAGCGCGGCGGCCACTGCAAGCTTGGCTATCATCACCGGGTCCTGTTGAATCGTCGTAATCTGCGGCCACGCATAGAGCGTGTCCACCGTTCCGTCGAAAGAGATCAGCGCCATGTCATCGGGAACGCACAATCCACGCTCATGCAAAGCGCGGAGCGCCCCTACCGCTTCCAGATCGGAGCCAGCAAACAGGGCGGTGGGTCGTTGGTCATCCGGCAAGTCAAGCAACCGGAGCGTTTGTTCATATCCGCCACTTCTGGTGAATGAGGTCTGATATATCGGTCCCGTAGCCAGCCCGGCACGTTGATGGGCCGTCGACCAACCCTGTATTCGAGCGTCTCCGTACTGAGAACCGTCACCTCCGAACAGCATCGCCATTCGCCGATGGCCGTGTGCGATCAGATGTTCGGTAGCCATCTGCGCCGCCGCCTCAAAATCAGAACCCACGGATTTGAAACCCGGAACAGGCTCCGGATGGTCAAGAAACACGAAATTGACGCTTGGCCTCCTCATCGTCGCCAAATCAATGGCCTTCATGGCAAATGAGGCGAGAATGGCATCCACATCCCTGGACACGAGTTTTGCTATGCATTCCTTTTCCTTGTCGGGGTCGCCGTGGGAACAGAGGAATATCGTCGAATACCCCTCACCCGAGGCTTCATCCTCCAGGGCATCGGCCATCGCCGCAAAATAGGTGTTGGAAAAATCCGGAATAATGATGCCGAGCATTCTCGGCGATCCGCGTTTCAGCGCTCTCCCAAGTGAACTGGGGCGGTAATTGAGCTTTTCCACGGCATCATAGATGCGTTGTGCGGTCGACTCCGAGACTTTGTTGGGCACATGGTTCAGAACGTAGCTCACGGATGCCGTGGAAACATTCGCCAATCGCGCGACATCTTCGCGCGTGACACGTCCGCTTTTAGCACTTCCTGCCGGACGCCCTCCCTCAGCACTCATACCGTATCCGCCTTCCCGCAGCATTCCAATCACCCAAGGATATAACTCCAGTCTTTTACTTTTACGTATAACCATAGGGGAAATGAACAATTTAAGTGTTCATTTATTGGTATTTCAACAAATTCATCCTCCCACATTGCAATTTGCAGCATATTGGTTACTCGTGTAAGCTATGGCTATCGGATGCAGAAGGAACTTCATCCGCGTCAGGGGACACAGTCCCCGGAGCATCTTCGCAAAGGAGCATAGATGAACAAGGTAGGGAAGATTATCAGTGCCGCATGCTGCGCATCCATGTTGTTCGGCATGGCCGCCTGTGGCGGAAGCGACAGCTCGTCCGGAGAGGTAAAACTGGAATTTCTGACCGGCATGGCGACGGGTTCCGCACAGCTCAAGGCGATGACCACAGTGGTCAACGCCTTCGAAAAGGAGAACCCGACGGTCAAAGTCACACTGGTGCCAGGCACCAGTTCATATGAATCGGATCTCAAGGTCCGCCTCGCCGGCAGGAACGCCCCCGACCTGTGGAACACCCACGGATGGAGCCGCGACCGGTATGCCGACTTCCTCGAGCCGCTGCAGGGTCGTTCATGGGCCAAGAACATGAGCAGCGTCATCGACACCGCCATCCGCAAGGACGACAAATCCTTCTACGCACTCCCGCTCGACGTGGCCGTCACCGGCATCATCTACAACACCACCGTCCTCGACAAAGCAGGCGTCGACCCGAAAACCATCACCTCGTGGGATGATTTCGATGCCGCCTGCCAGAAGGTCGTCGCCACAGGAGCGAACTGTCTCGCAGCCTCGGGCAAGGACAACTGGACCGTGGGCAATATCGCCGACTACACCGCTTCGGGCATGTACACCGAAGCACAGCTCAAGGAACTCAAGAGCGGGAGCTTTGATTCCGCCGCCTATGAGAAAGCCGTAACCCCGATCTATCAGTGGGCGAGAAACAAGTACTTCAACGTCGACTACACCTCCGCCACCGCCGATGACGTCGCCAAGCTCGCCGCAACAGACAAAGTCGGCTTCGTCATCCAGCCCAACAGCTTCGTGCAAAGCGTGGAATCATACAGCGCCGATGCCAAGCTGGGTGTGATGCCGATTCCTTCAGCTGTCGGAGATCCGTATCTGGTCACAGGCGAGGATTATGCCATCGGAGCCTCCAAAACAGGGAAGAACAAGGAGACAGCCCTCAAACTCATCGATTTCATGGCCGAGCCCGAGAACATGAAGACGCTTTCGGATACCACCGGCAACGCTCCTGCAATATCCGGGGTGGAAGCCAACATCGGACAGTTGGCGGACACCTACAACTACTGGGTCGAAGAGAAGAAGACCCAAACCTACCCGATCTTCGACCGCGTATATCTGCCGAATGGCATGTGGAACACCCTGTGCACCACCACGGACGGACTCCTGACAGGCCAGAGCGACCCCGGCAATGCGGCAGCGCAAATGAAGACATCCTTCGAGAGCTTGTACGGCCAGTCCTGATGACGACGCCGACAATGCACAGCGGAAGACCCAACAATGAATAGCACACGCAACCCCGCCGCCCGTAAATCCGGGCGGCGGCCCCTTCATGGGGCAGGTATCAACCTCTTCTATGTACCGGCACTACTGATTCTGATTCTGTTCACGGTATGGCCGTTACTGTCCGGAATCCAGCTGTCCTTCACCAACTGGGACGGGTACTCACCGACCAAGCTCTTCGTCGGACTCAGCAACTACGTGACGATGTTCAAGGACCATAACTTCGCCACCGTACTGGTGAACACCCTGATCTACGGCGTGGGCAGCACCATCGTCCAGCAGGTGATCGGTCTCGCGTTGGCGTTGCTGCTCAATACCAAGATCAAGGGCCGCAACATCATGAGGGCCGTCATCTACCTCCCCGCACTTGTTTCCGCGGTCATCATGGGCACCATGTACTACTTCGTGTTCCAATACCAGCAAGGTGCGCTCAATACCATGATGGTCGCCCTGGGACTCCCCCGCGTCGTATGGTTCGACAAGCCTGCTGTTTCCGTGGCAATCATCGTCATCGTCAATTCCCTGCAATATGTGGGCGTCTCCATGATCATCTATCTTGCGGGACTTCAGGGTATGGATCAATCGGTGGTCGAAGCGGCCGACCTTGATGGCGCCTACGGGTGGAAGAAATTCAAGAGCATCACCCTGCCCCTGCTGATGCCGGCATTCTCGACCAGCGTGGTTCTCAACCTCATCGGCGGTCTCAAACTCTTCGATGTGATTCAGGTGCTGACCGGCGGCGGTCCAGGCTACTCGACCAATTCGGTATCCACATACATCGGACTGACATATTTCAGCAATCAGAACGCCGGTTATGCCTCGGCGATGGGAGTCGTCCTCTTCATCATCATCGCCATCGCGACGACACTGCTCAACAAAGGCCTTGACCGCCTTGGATGGGAGTCATGACATGACATCGTCAACATCGAGCGCTTCTGGACCACGTGCACGAGGTGCGGCAGGTCGCCGAGTAGGCCGGACGCTCACCTACATCTTCCTCGGCATCATGATTCTGGTGCAGTTGCTGCCATTCTGGCTCGCACTGTGCGCCGCGAGCAAACCCTCGACAGATATGTCATCGACATTGGTGCCGCGCCTGCACGACATCGCCTGGGACAACTTCACCACGGCCATCACCCAGGGTGGGATTCTCTCGGCAGTCGGCAACAGCGCCATCGTGACCCTGTGCTCGACCATACTGGTGTGCGTTTGCGGCGCCGCCGCGGCGTATCCTCTGGCGCGACGCAAGACGCGTGGCAACAAGCTCGTCTCAGCCGGGATCATGTCGCTGATGATGGTCCCGCCGCTCAGCATCCTCGTTCCGCTGTACACGCTGATGGTCAACACCGGCGGAGTCAACACCAGATGGGGTGTGGTTCTCGTCACCGTTGCAGGGAACCTCCCCCTGGCGATCTTCCTCTACACGGCATTCATCAAAGCCGTTCCCGAATCCATCGACGAGGCAGGCATGATCGACGGGGCGAACAGGCTGACGATCTTCTTCAAACTCATCCTGCCCATGCTCAAACCCGTGACCGCCACGGTCGTCATCATGACCAGCGTGGGCGTCTGGAATGAATACGCGCTTTCGAACTACCTGATCAGCGATCCAAGCAAACAGCTGGTCGCGCCCCGCGTCGCATCGTTCTTTGCCATGCAAAGCAGCAATCTCGGCGTGGGCGCGGCGTCCGCGCTTATTGCGGCGCTGCCGATTGTGATTGTGTACCTGTTCCTCCAGCGATACTTCATCGCAGGAATGGCCGCAGGAGCCGAGAAATAACCACAGCTCTCACCACACCGCGCGGGTCGTCCAAGAACGCTGGCCGACCCGCGCATCAATTCTCAAAGGAAACACCACGTGCTATTCCCAAACACCGAAGACAACACAGAAACAACCCGAATCATTCTGGCAGACGCACACCAAGGGGACCTGCTCCCCGAGATCATCGCCGTCCTGCCCGCAAGCTCACCGGAGGCGTTCAGACATGTCTCCTCTGCCAAGCCGCTCTCACTAACCTCGGCATCACCATCGTTGAGAGTCCCGCGCCTGCTCAACGAGGAATCGGACGGCTCACTGGCCCGCCCCAGCATCCGCGGCCATCGCATCGTCACCACGTCAAGCGCAAACGGTGAAACCGTTACGGCAAGCAGCTGTTGGAGTCCGCATTTCATTCTCAACAAGGATATCCGGGAGCAGGGCGGACGACTGTCCATCGAGGCCACCGACACCGAATCCGGTTTGCGGTTGAAGACCGAAATCGAAGGGCTGCCGGGTGGTTCGTTGCGCATGCGCCACATCCTGACGAATGAACAACCGGGGATATACGCTCTTGAATCATTGGAGATCCGCATTCCCCTAAGTGACGCTCAGACCGAATGCATGGATTTTACAGGTCGACACGAAAAGGAACGCAGCCCGCAACGTCACGACATCAAGGATGGCACGTGGCTGCGTGAGCAACGCAGAGGAAAACCCGGATACGAAGGCAATATGCTGATCGCCGGAACACCCGGATTCGATTTCTCAAGCGGACAGGTCGTTGCCATGCAACCTGCATGGAGCGGCAACTCCATCCTCGCCGTCGATCGCTCGAGTGAAGACGTCGCCAGTCTGAACGCCGGAGAGCTGCTTCTTCCCGGTGAAATGCAATTGGCCGAAGGTGAGAGCTATACCACCCCGTGGGTCATCGTCACGGCCTCCGACCATGGATTGGACGGCATCGCCCAATCGTTGCACACATGGCAACGCAGTCTGCCCTTGCACCCCCAGCAACAGCCGGTAACCCTGAACGTCTGGGAAGCCGTGTACTTCGACCATGACTTCGATCACTTGGCAAGCCTGGCGAAGAAAGCGTCGTGCATTGGTGTCGAACGATTTGTGCTGGATGATGGATGGTTCCATTCCAGGCGTGATGATCACGCTGGTCTAGGTGACTGGTGGGTCGATCCGGCGGTCTGGCCGGATGGGCTGCGCCCCCTTATCGATCTTGTGCATGGATACGGCATGCAGTTCGGCCTGTGGTTTGAACCGGAAATGGTCAATCCTGATTCGGACCTGTACCGTGCTCACCCTGATTGGGTGATGAAAGCCGCCAACAGAGAGCCGATGCTGCATCGACATCAGTTCGTACTCGATCTGAGCAATCCTCAAGCCTACGAGCACATTCTCACGCAAATCAGCAGAGTACTCGAGGAGAACCCCGTCGACTATGTGAAATGGGACCACAACCGGGATCTACTCGAAGGAGGCTCACCCTCAGCCGGATTCCGCCCGGCGGTCCATGACCAGACACTCGCCTATTGGAAGCTGCTGGAGGACCTGCATCAGCGCTTCCCCGATATCGCATGGGAGTCCTGTGCAAGCGGAGGCGGGCGCATAGACCTGGGAGTCATCGAACGCGTGTCGCGTTTCTGGTCTTCGGACATGACCGATGCCCTCAGCAGACAGCAAATCCAGGAGTGGCTGGTCCAGAATGTCGCGCCGGAGTATTTGGGGGCGCACATCTCCGCACCGACCTCGCACCAGAGCGGTCGAAGCTACAGCCTCGCTTTTCGCGCCGCGACCGCGGTATTCTACGGTTTCGGCATCGAGTGGAATCTCGGCGAGGCCTCATCGGACGATCTTGACGAACTCGCCAAGTGGATCGACTGGTACAAGACGCATCGCACAGCTTTGCACAGCGGCCGTCATGTACGTATCGATGTGGCCGATCCGTCGGTTCTCGCATACGGTTCGGTTGCCACCAATGGAGAGGGCGCCCTGATCGCCCATGTGCAATACGAGGAATCGGCATCCAATCGCGGCATGTGGCTTCGTATACCGGGTCTGGACCCAGTGGGTACCTTCGCGTTGAACTGGACCGGGCCCGAACCGGCATCAGCTTCGTTGGAGGAGCTCAACCCAGCCGGACCCACCAACGGGCATCCGGTAAGCGGAGCGTTCCTGTCAAGGATAGGCGTATGGATTCCACGCTGCCGGCCGGAAACAGCACGCGTGATTGAAATCACCCGTATCTGACATCGCTGCGACCTGTTGCAGCGGAAGGTGCCGGGCTCTCGCCAGCTAACACAGATAACTGCATCACCGGGACGGCAATTCCGGCCAAAGTGGCACAAGAATCCGTCCTGGTGATGCAGTTATCTGTGTTCAGTCGGAGAGTCAGGCGACCGCGTCGTTCTCCACGCCGGCAACGCCGGTGTAGTCCACGCCCTTGGTCTCCTTCATCAGCAGCAGGGAAATCAGGGTCAGTACCGACGCCACCGCCAGGTACACGCCCACGAGCCAGGTGCTGCCGCCCGCAAGGCTCCAGAGTGCCGTGGCGATGATAGGCGCCAGAGCGGCTCCGAGTATCGAACTGACATTGTAGGCGATTGCCGAACCGGTGTAGCGCACATTGGTGGGGAACATTTCGGGAAGCAACGCCCCCATGGGACCGAAGGTAACGCCCATCAGCGAGAAGCCGATGATGAGGAACACCTCGACCAACACGGTGTTGACCGGCGTGCCGCTCTTATGGTCAAGGAACAGCGGGAACGCCAACGCGAAAACGATGATGATGCTGGTGATGATCAGCAGCAATTTCCTGCGCCCCATCGAATCGGCCATCGGACCCGAAAGCAAGGTGAATACGCCGAAGAACACCACGCCGATGATCTGCATGATGACGAAATCGGTATAGGTGATGCCCAGACCCGCAGGGGTGGCGGTGGTCGGTTTCGTTCCATACGACAGGCTGAAGGTCGTCATCAGATAGAAGAGCACATAGGTGGCGAGCATGGCGAAGGTGCCGAGCACCACAGCCTTGAAATGATGCTTCATGGTATCCACGAAGGGTACCTTGACGATGGCGCCCTGCTTCTGCGCCTTTTTGAAGGCGTCGGACTCTACAAGCTTGAAACGCACCCACAGACCGATGGCGACCATCACCGAGGAGAATATGAAGGGAATGCGCCAACCCCAGGACAGGAAAGCCTCGGACTGCATCAGGCTGCTGGTGGGATGCGGGAGCAGGAAATTGATAATCAGGAACAGACCGTTGGCAATGATGAAACCGATCGGAGCGCCGAGCTGCGGGAAGGTGCCATACCAGGCCCGCTTGTCTGCGGGAGCGTTCTCCGTGGCGACCAGAGCGGCTCCGGACCATTCGCCACCGATGGCGAAACCTTGCGTCAAACGAAGCAGAAGCAGCAGAATCGGTGCGATGATGCCGATATGGTTGTATGTCGGCAAGAGTCCGATCACGAAAGTCGCAATACCCATCGTCAGCAAGGAAGCAACCAGAGTGGCTTTACGTCCGCGCTTGTCCCCCATGTGACCGTAGAAGACCGCACCGATCGGGCGTGCGACCATCGCGGCGCCGAAGACGGCGAAGGAGGCCAGCAGGGATGCCGTGTCATTGGCGACAGGGAAGAACAGCTTTGGGAAAACCAGCACGGCGGCGGTGGCGTAGACGTAGAAGTCATAGAACTCTACGGTGGTGCCGACCAGGCTCGCTGCAATCACCCTTGCGGGGGAATTCAATGGTTTGGACACGGATGCAGACCCACTGGCCTGCGAGGACGATGAAGACACGATAACCCTTCTGCTCGTGTAAAAACAAGAACCATGACCCAACTGTCATGATGTACTCTCTGCTCAGGCGCTTCGTCCTTGTGGGAACCCGCTGGAGAGCGATACTACCACCACGCTGCCATATACTGAACGGCTTTCCACCATTCGAGCAAATATCTGAATTCCATATGTTTGCCGGTCACCGGCAGGACGCAAGAATTGCGTGAGAAGCACCAACACCACCGGCAAGACCTCAGAGGAGCTGCCGCGGACATCGGAAACATCGTCAGGACATTGCCGAACGCTTCGGAAACACAGCCATGTTTCAATATCGACATGCTGACGTTCTTCTTACAAGGTGCTATCGCGGGACTGGCCATCGCCATACCCGTCGGTTCGAGCTCCGCGCTGACCATGACCATCGGCGCACGATACGGATGGAAATCAGGACTGGCGGCAGGAGCAGGGTCGGGCCTGGTGCTGGGTGTCTTCGCATTCCTGGCTGTATTCCTGGGCAAGCTGGTGTCACCTGTCATTCAGCGGATAGCGCCCGTCCTGCAGTGGGTGAGCTTCGCTATCCTGCTGGCTATGGGCGTCTTCATGCTGTTCGGCGCCATCAAAGCACTGAAGACCGCGAACAGCGGCGCTGACGCCGAGTCCGACGATACGCCCGACAGAGCCTTGAATAATCCATGGAAGGCCTTCGTCATTCTGGTCACCGCGACTCTGGCCAATCCGGTCGCCATCGTGTACTTCGCCACGCTGGTGCTTTCCCTGCCACCGGGTATCAACAACCCGCAGAACGGCGTCATGTTCTGCTTGGGCGTGCTGCTGCCCTCCTTATGCTGGATGCTGCTGCTGTCACTCGCCGGTGTGGCGATCGGCATGGTGCTGAAGGGACGTTACGCCCAATTCGCCACCGGCGCGTTCGGCGGGTGCGCCATCATCGCACTGGCGGTGTGGAACGCCTTCTGAAAACGGTCATCCAGGAGATAACTGCACTAAAAGGACAGCTTTTCGGCAATAACGCTCCGGAAAAGCTGTCCTTTTAGTGCAGTTATCTCAATCACACCCGATTATTGGCGGTATACCTTCGTATATGAGCCTTCGGCGCGGGGGCGGATGACCAGCGAATCGACATCCACGGTATCCGGCAGATCAATCGCCCATCTGATCGACTCAGCGATATCCCCGGCATCCAACGGGTCGGGCACACCGTCATACACACCTGCGGCCTTGCTGGCATCCCCGCCGAAACGTTTGAGCGAGAATTCCTCGGTTTTGACCATGCCCGGCGATACGTCGATGATGCGGACCGGTTCGCCGATCTGTTCAAGCCGCAACACGCGCGCCATCACTCGCTCGGCGAACTTGGATGCGCAGTAGCCTGCGCCCCCTTCGTACGGTTCGATTCCAGCCGTGGAAGAAACGATAAGCACCGTCCCCTCGGACTCCTTGAGCGTCGGCAGCAGTTTCTGCGTAATCCGCAACGTGCCGATGACATTGAGCTCATACATGCCGCGCCAATCATCGAGATCGGCCGTCGCTACAGGATCCTTGCCGATGGCTCCGCCTGCGCAATTGATCAGAGCCTTGACCGGCCCCTCGGCGACGATTGCCGCGACGGCCGCATCGGTCGAGGCTTCATCGGTGATGTCGCACACCTGATAGCTGGTGCTGCCACCTGCCGCTTCAATCTCTTTCGCGAGCGCCTGGAGCTTTTCCTCCCGTCGGGCAAGAAGCACAACATGCCATCCGTCTTTGGCGAGGACCCTTGCCGTTTCGGCGCCGATGCCGCTCGATGCTCCCGTCACCACCGCACGCTTGACGCTCGATGATGACGACCGTGTTGTTGCTGACGTCTCAGCCATATTGTTTCCTCTCTGTTGACTTCATTGGTACACCGCCGTATGCCGTCACGGGCACCCTACTGCTATAAGCCCAATTCCGAAAGCACGCCGTCGAGGATATCAATGCCTCGCTTAGCCTCCTCCGAAGTAATCACGCAAGGCGGCACCACATGGATGCGATTGTCATGCACATCGACCAGCAGACCGGCATCCATTGCCTTGCTGTGAATCGCCGACATCGTCTCACCGTCAAGCATGTCCTTGCTTGTACGGTCAGCGACCATTTCAGCCACCCACATCACGCCCTTGCCTCGGACGTCACCGATATGCTCGTGCCTGCTTTTGAGGTCGTTGAGTCCGGCGGAAATGACGTCCTCGCCGACGCGATGAGCATTGCCAACGATATCTTCCGCCTCCATCGCCTCCTGCGCCGCGACGATGGAAGCCATGGCCAGAGGATGGCCCGAGTAGGTGAGACCACCGGGGAACACCCGTTCATCGAAGCTGTGGGCAATCTCGTCGGAGAAAATCACTCCGCCTGCGGGCACATATCCGGAATTGCATCCCTTGGCGAAGGAGATGAGGTCGGGAACATAATCGAAGGCATCCAGTGCGAACCATTCACCGGTGCGCCCGAAACCTGCCATAACCTCGTCGGTAATCATCAGGATGCCGTATTTCCTGGTGATTTCCCTAATACCCTTGAAATAGTCCTTTGGCGGCACCATGACACCCGCAGTCCCCGGAATGGATTCCAGCAGCACAGCGGCGATGGTGTCGGGACCTTCGAAACGAACCACCTGCTCGAAATGCTCCAGGGCGCGGGCGCATTCCTCATCTTCGGTCTGCGCGAAGAACGGGGAGCGATACAGATACGGCGTCATGATGTGCACATGTCCGCGAGAGAAATCGTTCGGCTTCCTACGCCAATCGCCGGTGGCGGAGATGGCTGCTCCCGTGTTGCCGTGGTAGCTGCGGTAGGAGGAGATGATTTTGTCTCGGCCGGTGAACTGCCTGGCCGCCCGGATGGCGTTTTCATTCGCGTCCGCACCTGCGTTGGTGAAGAACACCTTGGAAAAGCCTTCGGGGGCACGCTTGGCCACCAGGTTCGCGGCACGGCCACGCGCAAGGTTGGCATACCCCGGCCCCAGGGTGCACATCAGCTGTGACTGCTCAGCGATGCCCGCGAGCACTTTCGGATGCTGGTAGCCTATGTTCACATTCACCAACTGGCTGGTGAAGTCGAGATATTCCTTGCCTTCAGCATCCACCAGCGTGGACCCGTGGCCCGTCACGATTTCGAACGGATGTATCTTCTTCTGCGCGCTCCAGGAATGGAACACATGTGCCCTGTCCAAAGCCACAGCGTCATCCCAAATCGCCGAATCCTCAGGAAATTCATGTCCCATTGTGCGCTCCTCACCATCTCAGTCACCGTATGCCGATGTGCATGATTCTTATCGGATGGCTTGATTCTTCGACATGAACATTTCTCGGTCATTTCACGGTCTGCGAAGAATGATGAGGGCGACACCGGAGACGCTCCTGCGGTGAACGCCACCGGAGCTTCGAGGTGAGTGGTCAGAAGCCGAGACGGGTGCGGCCGAACTGGTCAAGCCAGCGAAGGATCGAACCTTCCCTCAGCGCCCACGGGCATATCTCAACCTGTTCCACATCCAGCATGCGCATGATTTCGGAGGCCACGATGCCGCCTCCCACAATCTGGACGGTCCGTTCCACCGTGATACCCGGCAACGCCACGCGCTGTTCCGGGGAGATGGCGGCGAGACGGGGAATCCAATCGTCCAGCTGCGCCCTGGTCATAATCCAGCTGTCACCGGAAGGAGTCTGCACGATATTGCCCGCGAGACGCGCCAATGACCGGAAGGTCTTGGAAGTCGCCACGGCGTGATCCGGGCTCTTCTCAGAGTCGAAGGCCTTGGCGATAGGCGCCATGATGTCCCGCACCTTTTCTCGCACCGATTCCAGTTCCTTGGCGCTCGCCATGCCTTCGGGAAGAAGCTCACGCGTGATGCGACCGGCCCCTGCGGGCACGGACAGGGCAAGTGACAGGTCTTCATCGGCACCCAACGCGACCTCCAACGACCCTCCGCCGATGTCCAGCACGAGAAGACGCCCCGCATCCCAGCCGTACCAGCGTCTCGCTGCAAGGAAGGTCAGACGGGCCTCGTCATTGCCCGACAGCACCACGACACCCTGCCCGATGTGCTGCTCGATCTGCTGCAGGATCTTCGAACCGTTCGGCGCCTCACGGATGGCCGAGGTCGCCATCGGCAGCAATTGCGTGACATTGTATTCCTCGGCAAGCTTCATACCCTGGTCGACACCTGCCAGAATCGCTTCGATACCGGCTTTCTTGATGCAGCCGTCCTCTTTGAGATACTGCATCAGCCGCACTGTGGACTTGGTCGAAGCCTCGGGGTCGGGCCTGGAGCCGGGTGCCGCATCAACAATGAGCATATGAATCGTATTGGAGCCTATATCGAGCACTCCCAAGCGGGTGGTATCCGAACGATGTTTAGCCATGATTCTCGACTGTAGCAAGCACCATCGCCGTAAGGCGGCCTTCATTCCTCAGCCATGTGGCGTAATCGTCGAATTCAGAGCACAAAACCCAGTTCCTTCGCGGCATCGCTGGGGGTAGGGTCATACGACCACAGTTCCTCGAGATTCTCGTTGGTCGTCAGACTGCGAATCTCCGCCTTGTCGATGTAGAGTTCGCCGGAGAGATGGTCGGTCTCGTGCTGGAAAATGCGGGCAGGCCAGCCATGCAGATGCTCTTCGTGCTGCTTGCCTTTGGCGTCCTCCCACCGTGCGGTGATGTCCAGCCAACGCCGACGGACCGCCTGATAGCCATCGAAGGAGAGACATCCTTCATAGAAGCTGCGCATGGCATCGCCTATCGGCTCATAACTGGGATTGATGATCTCGTGGAAGGGCAATTCCGCTATTTCACGCGGATCGTCGTATTCCTCATCCTCTGCCGTGTCCACGATGCCCGCATCATAATCGTCGTCGCCCTCATCGTCGGCACGCACATGGTCCTCGACGACGGCTATGGCGAGACCCACACCAACCTGAGGACCCGCAAGCCCCACACCAGGAGCCTCGAGCATCGTGATGCGCATGGCATTGATCAGCCGGGCCAGGGTCCTTCTGGACAGCTGTCCGTCCACGCGTTCGGTTTGCTGACGCAGCACCACCTCGCCTGCCTGAACAATCGGCAGCAGATGCTTCCTTCCGGCATCGTGCAGCAACTGCTCGACTTCCTGATTCCACGTTGTGGCGTTTCGCACCGTCATCTCCAAATTCCTACAGACTCAATTCGTCGGCCACGATCTGCGCCAAACGATGGCAGACCTCGTCAGCCTGCTGCTGGGTCTCCGCCTCAGCCATAACACGGACCAGTGGCTCGGTGCCGCTCGGACGCAACAGCACCCTGCCGGTCTCGCCCAACAAGGCCTCTTCGCGTTCCACCGCAGCCTGCACCTTCGCGTTGGTCGGTGCGGCAAGCTTATCTACATTCGGCACATTAATCAGCTGTTGGGGCAGCTGTGGGAAGTCCGCCGCAAGCTCCTTGAGGCTGCGCCCGGTACGGACGACCTCATTTGCCAATGTCAATGCGGTCAAGGTTCCGTCGCCGGTCGTGGCGAATTCACGGTTGATAACGTGCCCGGACTGCTCCCCACCAAGCGTGAAACCACCTCTGAGCATTTCCTCGAGGACGTAGCGATCACCCACACCGGTCTGCACCGTGGCGATGCCCATATCCTTCAGCGCGAGCTTCAACCCGAGATTGCTCATGACGGTGACCACCAAAGTGTTGTTGGCCAGCTTGCCCTCGCGTTGCTTGGCGTGGGCCAGAATCCCCATGATCTGGTCGCCGTTGACCATCGTGCCATCCTCGTCGACCGCAAGGCATCTGTCGGCATCCCCGTCGAAGGCCACTCCCATCACGGCGTCGGAAGCCTTCACCATGGCCTGCAGCTGCTCCGGATGCGTGGAACCCGCATGCTTGTTGATGTTGTATCCGTCAGGCGAAGCATTGATGACCACCACGTCGGCACCCGCCTGGCGAAGGGCCTCCGGTGCCACCACCGATGTGGCGCCGTTCGCGCAGTCGGCGACGATGCGAAGGCCCGCCAAAGGCTTCGGCCTGGTCTTATCCGCGCCTGTCGGTGCGACGGCACTCACCAGGTGGTCGATGTACATATTCGTCGCAGTCACCGTGTCGTGGGACACACGTCCGACGCCCTCGCCGGTCGGCCGTTCCCACTCGGCTCCGAGAACCTTCTCGATTTCGTCCTCTTTGGTGTCGGCGAGCTTGAACCCGCCCCGGGCGAAGAATTTGATGCCGTTGTCGGGCATGGGATTATGCGATGCGGAAATAACCGCACCCATCTCGACGTTCAGCACCGACGTCAGATAGGCGATGCCGGGCGTAGGGATGATGCCGACATCGATGACATCGAAGCCGCCCGAGCTCATGCCCGCAGCAAGGGCGGACGCCAGAAAATCGCCTGAAACACGGGTGTCGCGACCTATCAGCGCACGTCGACGCCCACCGTTCTGGTCGCTGCTCCCCAACACACGAACGGCCGCATCACCCAAATCCAAAGCCAACTGCGCCGTCAGCTTCCTATTGGCCAATCCTCGCACGCCGTCAGTTCCAAATAGCCTTGGCATCTTGCTCCTCGTCTCTGCGCTTATCACCACGATATATGGTAACCGTCACGATGCATATTGCTGCATGCAGTCGTGCAATCGACCGGAACTCTTCGCATTTGGCACGAATCGAACCATCACTGCTTGTAACCGCCGTGAAAAGCTCCGAAAAAACGGCACCGCCCTGCAAGGATGAACCATGCAGGGCAGTGCCGTCAACCGTTCCCGGCCGTCGTCACCGACGCTCAGGCGAGCTGCTCGTTGAAGTTGCGGACCTTGAGGGTGCGGCGTGATTCCTCGGTGTTCTTGATGATCATGCCTCTGAGCGCACGGTCTGCATCCTGGTGGGATTCAAGCCACTGCTCCCCTGCCTTGACCAGCTTGGTCGGGTCGGCGTAACGCGGGTAGAGACCACGTCCGGAAAGCGGGTCGATGAGGCTTTCGGCGACGTGGAAGGACTTGTTCTTCCAAATCCAGTCGACGCTGTCGAAATAGCGCTGCACGTAATCGACGTACAAGGCCGGGATCGCGTTATCCGAGAATCCTCCGGCGACCTCCTCGATCTGCGAGTTCGTGAGCTTCTCATCGTGCAGGGCGGCATCCCAAGCCCATGCCTTCACCTTGTCGGTAGGCACGGAGGCCTTCGCACCGATGGCGAATTCCCTGTTTTCCGTGGTGTCCTTCTTGGACAGTTCGGCATCGATCTCACCGTCAGCCAGAAGGTCCTGAGCTGCGAGCGCCGTGATAATCGCCCAGCGCAGGTTGTTGTCAACAGTCAGACCTTCAAGCTTGAGGTCACCCGAGAGCAGACCGCGAGCATGGTCCTCGAAATCAGGGTCAACGCCATATCCGAGGTATGAACGCACCAGCTGGAATTGCTCGTCGGAACCGGCTTCGCTCCGAAGCGCCAGATCCCAGAGCTGCTGCGCGACGAATGAGAGCACGGTCTCGCGGCGACGTCCGGCCACATAGCTGTGGGCAGCGGTCGACAGCTGTCCGATGGCGTAGCGGAAGGTGGTCGAATGCTTTTCGGTCGACAGAGCCTTCAACGACAGCCCGATGAAACGTTCCGCAGGGTATTCGCCGTCACGCGTGACATCCCAGAAGCTCAGCCACACCAATGCTCTGGCCAGCGAATCCTCGAAACGGTAGAGGTTTTCTTCGGCGAACTTCACCGACTCCTCATCGAGACGAATCTTCGTGTAGGTCAGATCGTCGTCGTTGATTACCACGCAGGCGGGGCGCTTCCTGCCTACGACGGCATCCACCTGAGTGCTTTCACCGTCGACATCCAACTCGAAACGCTCGGTGCGTACGACCGAACCCTCCTCGTTCAGATCGTAGAAGCCTACCGCCAAACGGTGAGGACGCAGCACCGGGTATTCTTCCGGTGCGCTCTGCGTCAAGGTCATCGAGGTGATGACGCCCTCATCATCCGTTTGAACATCGGCGCTGATGGTGTTGATGCCCGACTGTTCAAGCCAGAGCTTCGACCAGGAGTTCAGATCCCGCCCCGAAGCCGCGGCGAGTTCGGCCAGCAAGTCGTTCAGCGTCGCATTGGAATATGCGTACTTCTCCAGATAGTTGTGGATGCCCTTGAAGAAATCCTCACGCCCGACGTAGGCGACCAGCTGTTTGAGTACGGAAGCGCCCTTGGCGTAGGTGATGCCGTCGAAATTGACGTAGGTGTCGTTCAAATCGTTGATCGGCGCGACGATGGGGTGCGTCGTCGAGAGCTGGTCCTCGCGCAGTGCCCAGCTTTTCTCGCCGGAGCAGAAGGTGGCCCAGTCCCCCGACCATTCGGTGGCCTCTGCGGTCGCCAAGGTGGACATGAATTCGGCGAAGGACTCGTTGAGCCACAGATCGTTCCACCATTTCATCGTCACATAATCGCCGAACCACATATGCGCCAGCTCATGCAGCACGGTTTCGACACGACGGTTTGCCACGGCATCGGTGACCTTCGATTCGAAGATGTACGAATCACGGAAGGTGACCATGCCGATGTTCTCCATCGCACCCGCGTTGTATTCCGGCACGAAGACCTGGTCGTATTTCGCGTATGGGTACGGCACGCCCCAGATGTTGGCGTAGAAGGCGAAACCCTTCTTGGTGATGTCGAAGAGGTACTCGGCATCCTTGTCCATCGCATCCTTGAGCGCCTGACGGCAGTAGAGCGCCATCGGCACGGTGCGACCGTCCTCGTTGGCGTATTCGCTCGTCCACCGGGCGTAAGGCCCTACTGCGAATGAGGTCAGGTATGAGCTCATCCTGGGCGTGGACTCGAACACCCAGCGCCGTATGCCCTCGGCCTGACGGCCTTCTCCCAGCGTGCCGTCCTGCGTGAGACGATCGACGTTGTCGACCTTGGCAACCGGCATATTCGACACGACTTCCCAGCTTTGCGGGGCCTGGACGGTGAAATCGAACACGGCCTTGAGATCGGGCTGGTCGAATACCGCATAGACACGGCGAGCGTCCGGCACCTCGAATTGGCTGTACAGATAGACGTTGCCATCCGACGGGTCGACGCTGCGATGCAGGCCTTCACCCGTATTCGAATACTGGCAGCTGGCCACCACACGCACGGTATTGTGCTCGGCGAGACCGGATAGTTCGATTCTGCTGTCGACAAACACCTTGGACGCGTCGAGTTCCTCGCCGTTCAGCGTGATCTTCTCGACGGTGTTCGCGATAAGATCCAAAAAGCTGTTCGACCCCTGCTCGGCGTCAAAAGTGACAGTGGTGTCAGAGATGAAGTTCCTGGGGCCGACGGTGAGATCGAGCTCCACCGCATAGTGCGGATTGGACACGACGGCACTGCGTTCCTGCGCTTCAACTCTGGTGAGATTTGCTCCTGGCATTGCACTCCTTTTGCATACATGTGCGGCTTCTGACCGCTTCCCCCGACTCTGGCCGGTCAAACATATTCGTCAGCTAGCCTATCGCGTTCTCAAACAAATGTCTGTTCCGACGAATGATCCGATGCGCACTTGCGGCCTTCTCCGTCCCCATCGGCACAGCTTCGGGTATTCTACGCACCAGGCACCGAGCACCAAGAGCACGCATCGCCCGCCGGCGCATCTGAAGGTATGAAACAACAGGAACGCATGCCCGAATCAATGGACATGCGTTCCTGAAAGGACCCGCTATCGGTTATATTCAGTCCTGCTTCTGAACATCCTGCGCGAGATCCGCGACGACCGGCACGATCATCGGGCGTCGGTGCAGCTTGCGCGACACCCATCCACCGAGCGTACGACGCATGATCTGCTGCAGCTGATAGGTGCTGCGAGTGCCCTGCATCATCGCATCCTGCAACTGCTGGGTTATCTGCTCACGAACCTTGACGAATTCGCTCTCATCCTCGGCGACGGCATTCAGGAAGATCTTCGGCCCGGAAACCACGTCGGAGGACTCCGTATCTACCACGGCGAAGGCGGAAACGAAACCTTCGGAACCGAGAATACGACGCTTCTCGAGTTCGTCATCGGTCAGCTCACCGACCGAATCGCCATCGACATACACGTATCCACAAGGTACCGAACCCACCACTGCAGCCTGGCCGTGGTACAGATCCACCACATCGCCATCCTCGGCAAGCACCACATTCTGCGGATCGACTCCCGTCTTGACCGCAATCAGACCATTAGCCACCAGGTGACGGTTCTCGCCGTGGATAGGCATCGCGCACTTAGGCTGAACGATGTTGTAGAAGTACAGCAGCTCACCCTCGTCGGCATGTCCGGAAACGTGGATGGCGGCATTGTCCTTGTTGATAACGCGGGCGCCCATACGAATGAGCTTGTTGATGACGCGGTACACGCCATGCTCGTTACCTGGAATCAGCGAGCTGGCCAGCACCACGGTATCGAACTCGTTCACGGTGATGTCACGATGCGTGCCATCCGCGATACGACCCAGTGCGGCCATGGGCTCACCCTGCGAACCGGTGCACATATACACGATTTTGTCGTCCTGGATGTCATGCGCCTGCTTGAGGTCCACAACCGTGTTCTCAGGAAGATGCAAATAACCCAGATCAGAGGCGATGCCCATGTTACGAACCATCGAGCGTCCGACGAAGACCACCTTGCGACCGTTCTTGTGCGCGGCATCCACAACCTGCTGCACACGGTGCACGTGGCTGGAGAAGCTGGCGACGATGATCTTGCGCGTGGCCTCGGCAAAGGCACGATCCAGTGCAGGGCCGATCGTGGTCTCGGGCTTGACGAATCCCGGAACCTCGGCGTTGGTGGAGTCCACCATCAGCAGATCGACACCCTGCTCGCCCAGACGGCTGAACTCGCGAAGATCGGTGATCTTATGGTCCAAAGGCAGCTGATCCAGCTTCATGTCGCCGGTGTCGATGATATGGCCTGCCGGGGTTTTGACCGACACGGCCAGAGCATCGGGAATCGAATGCGTCACGGTGATGAATTCAAGTGTGAAGGGACCGACCTTCAGCTTGTCTCGCCCCTCGACCTCGACCTTGGTCGGGTTCAGACGATGCTCTTTGCACTTCGCATCGACGAAAGCGAGGGTCAGCTTGGAGCCGATCAGAGGGATATCAGGTCGCAGCTTCAACAGATAGGGCACGCCACCGATGTGGTCCTCGTGGCCGTGGGTGAGCACCAAGGCATCGACCTCATCGAGCCGATCCTTGATATAGCTGAAATCGGGCAGAATCAGATCGACACCCGGCTGCTCCTCTTCTGGGAACAGCACACCGCAGTCAATGAGCAGAATATGACCGTTGTATTCGATCACATTCATGTTGCGACCGATTTCGCCCAGACCACCCAGCGGCACGATGCGCATGGAGCCCTTGCGATACTTGGGCGGCGGGACCAGCACGACTTCCTGCTGCTCTACCTTGTCTCTCGAATTGCGGGTGTTCCCCTGCCGCGAACGACCACGGCCGGCTCCCTTCGAGCGACCCTTCCCCGCGGATTGACGATTGTTGCTACGTGTCTTCGTTTCTTGTTCTTTTGCCATTCTCACTTGATTTTCTGTTATGGTGCCTCCGCCTGTACGGAAGCGACGTTCGACATTCGGCGAACGCGAAGTGCGTCAGAGGTGCCGCCTAGAGCAGACCCGCCTGAAGCATGCCTTCCTCTGCCTTGTCGAGTTCCTTCGGACCCGGCTCGACATTCGGCAAACGCATTGCAGCCGTAGGGATATACCCTTTGATTTTGAGTGCGGCCTTGGCCATAACCGCCTGATATCCGTCACCGTTCAACGCCTCGACGATCGGACTGAGGCGTTCGGCCAACTCCTGAGCCTTGCGGATATCGCCACGGTTGAAGGCCTGCACCAGCTCTTGCATGGGCTTTGCCGCCACATGCGCCGTAACCGAAATGATGCCTACCGCTCCGATGGACAGGAAGGGCAGGAACAAACCGTCATCACCCGAATACCAGGACAGTCCGGTCACCTTCCTTTTCTCGATGGCCGCCGTCAAATTGCCCGTGGCATCCTTGACAGCGCAAACATGCTCCAAGTCGGCCAACCTGCGATAGGTATCGATGCTCACGTGCAGACCAGTACGTCCGGGAACGTCGTAAATCACGATGGGCTTCTCGGCGACCGCATTGACCTGCTTGTAATGCTCCACCACGCCGTTAGCAGAAGGTCGTGAATAGTATGGCATCACGATCAACAGGCCATCGGCACCGGCTTCCTGAGTCATTTCGGCCATGCGCACGGTATGGGCGGTGTCATTGGAACCCGCGCCCGAAATCACCGGCACATCCACCGCAGCCTTCACGGCCCTGACCAAGTCGACCTTCTCATCAAGATGCGTCACCGGGGACTCGCCCGTAGTACCGTTCACCACGATGCCATCGGCCCCGTCGGCGACCAAATGTTGGGCCAGGGATGCCGCGGCATCGAAATCCACCGAGCCGTCGGCCCTCATCGGAGTAGCCATAGCAGGAAGGACGCGTCCGAAAGGAGCCGCGTCCAGCAGTTGCATCTCACCGTCACTCATATATCTCAAGGTACTTCTGGGCTGAGACCAGAGCAAGTCATCCGAGGATTATTGGACAATCGCCGTATCGGAGCATCACAGATCCAGGAAGGAGTCCAGACCTATCGTCAGACCGGCATGCTTGCCGGAGGCCACCTCCCGCACGGCCAGCATCACGCCCGGCATGAAGGAGGATCTGTCGAAACTGTCGGCACGGATGACCAGCTGCTCACCGGCATTGCCGAACAGCACCTCCTCATGGGCGTTCAATCCGCGCAGCCGCACCGCGTGCACATGCACCCCATCAATGACCTGACCGCGTGAACCCCCGTCGCTTTGCGTGTTGTCAGGGACTTCGCCGAGCCCAGCACTGCGACGGGCCGCGGCGATGCCTTCGGCTGTGTGAATGGCGGTTCCTGAAGGAGCGTCGACCTTGTCGGGGTGGTGCAGTTCGATGACCTCGGCGGATTCAAAATACTTCGCGGCGATACCGGCGAAATGATCGGCAAGCACCGCCGATATGGCGAAGTTCGGTGCGATGAACACGCTGACCTCAGGGTGTTCATCGAGCGCCTTGCGTACCTTGTCGAGTTTGTCGTCCGTCCAACCAGTGGTCCCGACCACGGTATTGACGCCTTGGCTTATCAACGCCAGCACATTATTCAAGGTCACCGAGGGAACGGTGAAATCGACCGCGACATCGGTGTTCTCCGGAGTGATAGCCGCCAGCTCGTCACCGGTATCCACGCCTTTCGCGAATTCCATGCCCTCGGTGCCCTGCACCGTCTTCACCACATTGCCGCCCATACGTCCATGCGCACCGACCACCGACACACGTATCATTCCAAAGCTCCATCCACTCGACAACCATGACCAAATTCCACCATACAGCCCCCGAAACAGAGATAACTGCAATAAAAGGACAGCAATTCGGCATATTGTTGGCGAAAAAGCTATCCTTTTAGTGCAGTTATCGAAATCTCGGCGGGAATGCTGACGAAATCAGGCTGCTCCGAGGTAGATGTAACGAGTGTCGTCAGCAGGCCAGAAGGGGTTTTCGTCATCGCCTGCGACCACGCAGTCGTCGGAAGCGGGAAGCTCGGCGATACGCTCGAGCTGCTGATGATCGTAGAAGCTGTAGTTGCAGCTGGTGTCGGTATGCAGGAAGAAATGCTCGACGCCGTAATCACGAAGGCGCTGCTTCATGCGGCGGAACAGGGTGCCTCCAACACCATGCCCGCGGGATTGCGATGACACCAGGAACAGCTGCAACTCGGCCTGGCTGCGCTCCTGCACATCGGCATCCTTGTCCATGCATACCTCGATACCATGCCAGTGCATCAGATCGGAAAGCGCGCGGCAGCCTTCGGAATTGGCCGACATCTGCGCATCCACGAAGTTGAGCTTCGTAACCGCCTCCTTAAACAGCACCGGACGGCCTTCGACCTTAAGCAACACCACACCCGCGATATGCCCGTCCAGCACCGCGACCTCGCCGTCGGTACTTTCGCACATATAGCGAAGCACGCTCCTGCGCGCGCTCAATGCAGCGATGGGCGTACCTATATGCGGCTCGATGCGGAACCACATGTCCTCGAAGAGTCCGCAAATCTCATCCAGATCCGACCAGGCAAGCTCACGGTATGTCACCTGGGCCTGCGCCGATGCCGAGCTGGTCTGCTCAAGTGAAGCGTCCATTGAATCCTGCATGGTTATCTGAATCTCCTTGTTACGCACTACCTGTATACCGCCACTTCTCACGTCCCTGGCGCTGTTTCCAGGCCAGACCGAGCATGATGGACGACATTCCCCCCACAACGCTTGCATAATCGCTTATGCCATCACCTTCGCGCCCGCAGGTGCAATCACCTCACCTGTGCAAGCACACGACGCTTCGCGTGTAACGGCTCGGCTCTCGCACTGCCAAAGCCGCACGCCACAGGTTAGCCCACGCAGCGTGACATGGGAAGCGCACGCCGGAAACGATGAATCAATCGTTGTCGGATGTCTCGGGGACACCAAGTCTGACGCTGTCCATAATCTCTTTGCGAGTGTTCCCGCGTACCGGTATTTCAGCGCTGTCCGCTGTTTCCTCACTCAGATAGTAGAGGCAAGCGTCAATGCTGTCCAATTCCACGTCTTCGATCACGGAGAGCAGAAGACGGTATATTTCGAGCTGCATCAGCTTCCTGTCTCGCTCCGCAGCATTCCTCGGACGATGCCCGGTCTTCCAATCGACAATCGTGAAAGCCTTGGTGGGATCACTCTCATCGAGGCCTCCCCTGAACACGGCATCCAGTTTGCCGTTGACCACGGAACCCTCCAAATACGCGACAATCGGTCGCTCCACCCACAACGGCGTTCTCCGAGCCCAAGGCGATGCCGCCAAACGCCGCTTCCACAGCAGGAGCTGCCCTCCAGTGTCGGTCGTCGATGCCTGCCCCTGAGCCAGAGCCTGAGCATCATCATCATCGAGTTCATGCATCATGTTCTCGCGTACCTGCGCGGTATCCACCAAGGCGAGATGCCCACCTTGGATATACCCATCCCCAAGCCCCTCGTCCCCTAGGGCCACGGCATCGTCCGCAGAAGGCATCATGAATCTGCTCGCCCACTCGTGGAACACCGTTCCCGCCTGTGCGGACGGGGAGGACACCCGTGGAATCGGTCTGACTATGCCCTGCCAGTATTCCTGTTCGCGTGCTGATGTGAGCGCACCCGAACGCGCCTGGATGGCTGTCACGTTCTGTGTGCCATGCCGGAGAATCCTGCTGCCGATTTCGCGAAGTCCCTCGACGTTTCGAGGATCTATCGAAGGGCCGCCGAAACGTCCTGCCACAGCCTGCACGACTCGCTCCGCCTGCACGAAAAGCGAAGACTCATCCGCATCCTCGGCATTCGGCAGATCAGGCTCGTCATGAATCAGCCGAAGCGAATCCTGAAGCACCCGTGATACCGCGGGGCTCAACTCCACCGGCCATATGGCCGACGGGCGTTCGGTGACGCTGATCGACGGCGCCTCACGCTGGGCGGACAGCACGACAGCCGATTCGTACTCCTGTGCATCAGCTCCGACGAACAGTCCGACCGGTGGCAGGGCCTCGCCTTCAGCCACTGGACGACCACCGCCCGAAGGCACGCAACCGTCGTGATGCTGGAACAGATCATGCAGCTCCAGCCAGAAATTGGATGCCACATCAGCCATATCGACCTGCTGGTCGTCCAAAGCCGCCAGCGGATCACCAGGTGTCTGGGCGAAGGTCAGCAGAATGTCGTGCTTCGCACGGGTCAGCGCAACATACGCCAGACGCCGTTCATCGTCGTGCTGCCTGGCTCCGTATTCCTGCAGCTGCGTGAGGAATGTCGGAGCCGAAGCCTGCAGTCCCTCTTCGATTTCCTGCGCCGATTTGTATTCGCGCAACGCCCCGAAAGCCTCGTCCACGATGTCTTCGAGTTTCAGGGTCTTGAGACTCTGCACCGGATCGACTTCGAGTGAGGCGTCATGCGGGAAACGCGGCAGAATCAGTGCGTCGGCACGAACAGGGACCGGCACCGCCGTGGGATCACTGAGCCAGCTGTTCGCCGTCTGCTCGTATCTGGGTGCTGTCAGCCCAACGCCCTGACCTTGGTCGATACGCGTGATCTTCAGCTGGTCACCTTGTTTGCTGGGGAAGCTCCCCGATTTCAGCCCCACCAAAGCCACCGCGTCCCATTCGAGACCTTTGGCCTGATGTATGGTCATCAGCACCACATCGGCATGACTCTGCTGTGCTGATGAAGGTTCGTCCGGGCTTTTCCTGATGGAATCCACCCATGACATGAAGCCGTACAAGCTGGCGACCCTGTCCGAGGGCAGATCGGCCACGAAGGCGTCCACCAGGCCGTCAAGCGCGCCGAGCGTAGCGGTCGCCTCGCTTGCGTGAAGAGGGGCGTTCGGCCGTCGAATCATACGAGACAGCACCAGATCGATGTCGAGATCCAAGGCCTGCACCGCGCCACGAACCGCCTGCTTCACCCCCAGCAGACTTTGCGCCTGCGCCTGGCGCAACACTTTGGATGCCTTGCACAGCATGCGCCATCCCTCGGCGCTGAAACGCTGCCGCACCTTGCCGTTGGATGCAGGTGCGAAATACTGCTCATCCATCAGCACATCGATGAGAAACACGCCATCCGGCACCGAATCTCGATGCTGCCTCACCGCCTGAGCCATTTCGGAGCCATGCAGACCGCCAGACACTACGCCAGCCTCCACAAGCGCCCTGTAACGGTGCTCGTTGTTGAGATCCTCGCACCAGCGCGCCAAGGCATCGAGATCACGCGGAGCAATCCGGTACCTTGTCGAGGCGAGCAGACGCATCAGCGATGCGGAGTCCGTATGGTTGCTGATGACGTGGAGCAGCGCCAGCACATCCATGATTTCGGGTTTCTCCAGCAACGCCGAGTAACCCACCACTTCGCAGCTCAGTCCCGCCGCCTGCATCGCCTCACGATATTGGGGCATGGCGGATTTGGAGCGGAACAGCACTGCCACATGCGGTGCGGCAAGGTCGACGTCGCTCCCCTTGCCCGGCTTCTTGCCGAATCGCGATATGGCATGCCTGGCGAAACGAATCACCCCGTCGATCTCCTGAGCGACGGTTCGATACCCCAGCAGACCCAGCGTGCCTTCGTCCGCATCATCACGAGGCCGAAGTTCGAGTACATCCACCTCACGCATCGTCGCGCTGGATGCCGGACCGTCATGTTCACGAAGATTTGGGGTCAGGGCGTTTGCCGCCTCAAGCACGATTCGCGGATTGCGGAAGGTGATGGACAGAGCGTTCGGGCTGCCCTGAACGCCGAATTGCCGTTGAAAGGTGCGGAAGGCTCCGGGGCTGGCACCTCTCCAGGCATAGATGGATTGGAAGGGATCGCCGACGGCGGTCACCGACGTGGGCGCTGGGGCTGCTGCGGCATCGGTATGGAACAGGGCCGCCAGCAGCATCGCCTGCGTGGTGGAGGTGTCCTGGTACTCGTCCAGAAACACATGCGAGAAGCGTTTGCGGTATTGGGTCCCTATCGAGGGAAATCTAGTCAGGAGCTGAAATGCGGCCAGGGTGAAATCGCTGAATTCCGCCATGTTCGCCTCGCGCTTGGCTCGCTGGTATTGCCTTGCAAGACCGAGCAGCAACTCGCGTTGACGGGCGACGCCAAGGAGTTCGTTGGCCTTGAACAAGTTCTGCAGATGATGCCGGTAACTCATCTGACGCAGCTTTTCGGCATAATCCGCGTCCGAATCCTTCTTAGCCCTCTTGGGCGCTTTGAGTTTGGCCTCCGTCATCGCTTTTTCGGGAACCGTCTCGCCTGCGAGGCCCCGTTCAAGTGCTTCCAGGAAAGCGGTGTCCCAGGCGCTCACACGATCGGCGGCATCGTCGAAGCTCGGGCAATCCTCGCTGATCATCGCGCTGGTGCACGCATGGGCGAGCGCCAGTACCTGGTCCACAATCGTGCCGAAAGCCAGCGAGGGCACACCCGCCACATCATCTGATGACGACTCCGCCTGCTCGACCCGCTCCTGTCTGAATGCCTCGAAAATGGCCTCGCTATGCTCGTGCACCACCGTGGAGGCGAGTTGATAGGCACCGGCATCACTCAAAGGCTGCGTCTGCTGGTCCATACCGACCAACAGCCCGTACCTGCGCACAATCGATTGGAAGAAGGCGTCGTAGGTGTAGACCTCCGGTTTCAGGAAACCACTGTCGGCATCGACCGGCTGGGCGGATGCCTGGGGTACGGAACCCTCAATCGCCTCGTCCCGGGCAAGCACCGCGGCGGAAACACGCGACAGCAGTTCAGAAGCGGCCTTCCTGGTGAACGTCAGCCCCAGAATTCTCTCCGGCGCGACCCCCTGACGGATGAGATTGATGATGCGCTGCGTCATCGTCATCGTTTTGCCGGAGCCTGCGCCTGCGACCACAAGCACATCGCCGTTGACCGGCGCTTCGATGACCTCTCGCTGTTCCTTGGTGCCTCTCATCCCTCATCCTCCATCACGCTGCCGTGTAAAGCCTTCCACGCAGGGCATCCATCGGCTCCGCCGTTGTGGCATCGGTCGGCATCGAACTGCGACAGTTCACTGCCCAGAGAAAGCTTGACACCCGCCGCATAGAACACTCGGGAAATCATCGTCATGGCCCAGATACCCTGTTGCCCGGACTGCTGCTTCACGAAATTCCATGTCTCGTCACTGACCCCGTGCGGAGTCTTCTCGGATAATCCCGTCGGCAACCCTTCGGGCACATACAGTCTCTCAATCTTCGCAGACGCCGACCTCGGCTCGAACACGGTGTTGAGCCTCCCATCGAGCAGCAGGGCAGGCTGGTAGCTCGCTTCCTCATATGTTGATGTGGCAGGTGCTTGAGCGACGGCCACATCGAACAGCACCGCTTGGGAGATGGTGGGTGGCTGATTCTCGGCTGCACCGAAATACTGCCCCAACTGGTAGCACGCCAGCTGGAGGTCGGAGAATACCTCCTTGCGCGGATGCGCCTTGCTTCCGGTTTTGTAATCCACCAGACGCGTGACCGGACGGCCACCGAGGATGCGATGCTCAAGACGGTCGATTCGTCCGGACAGCTTCACGCTCACCCCTTCGTCCATTGCAGTGGGAAAACCGCCTACGAGAGCCGACATCACCGCGAAGCATTCGGACAGTCCGAGCGGACATTCGTCGCCATAGCTCGCATTCCATATCGGCAGTATGTCCGCGACGGTCAGCTTCGCAGTGAAGGGCAGCTCGCATTCCACACTCTCCAGGCTCCCGACATCGATAGGGTATTTGCCTGTTTGGGCGTACTCCTTGTGCACGCTGCGCACGAAGTATGAGGCGATGTTGCCCATGATTGTTCGGGCGTTGGCTTCGCGGCGCCGCAAATCGTAGCTCTGCTGGTAGTCGGGCGGACTGCTCAGCTCTCCTGAGCACTGCCTGTACAGCTCCATCATGGCATCGGCGGTGGAGACAATCACCGCTTGCTGGCCTTCGCGCCGGACCCTCTCATGAATTGTCTGGGCATCGTCAAGGCCTTGTTCGCTGGCCAACTGAGCCACATGATGCACCAGAGAACCGAAACTCATGTAGATAGACCCCGGCTGCGGGCCGCTGAGCTGTCTGCCGACAACCCATTCGAGCGGGCATTCCCAGATGCTGTCCACTGCCGACGGCGACAGCGTCACCGTGGTCGAGGGAACGGCCACGGCCGCTTCGTCCTTGCCGTCGACCGTGCCATCGGCATCACCATCGATAAACGCCCACGCCCCGGGGTCGGCCGACTCATATCCCAAGCCCTCCAACAAGTGCAGGGTCCTTGCTGCGTCTTGCACAGTGGCGTCATGAACAATGTGGTCATGAGCAACGTCGTCATGCCGCCCGCTCACGCTTGCGGAGCCGTCGGAAACTTCATCGGCTTGTGTTGCAATACGCCGGCTTGATTCCCGAATCAGCACGCCACGGGCCAGAGTAATCAGTCCGCGAGGACTGAGTTCCAACCCTCCGAACGCCGAATCCTCCCCGTCAAGTGCGCCCACCGCCGTGAAGCGTGCCTCCATGGGGTCCTTGACACGCGGGCACAGTTCGGGCAGATATCCGAACATGAAGTCGGATGGAACCATATCGTCATTCCACACGGCGCTCCATACCACCCGCTGCGACGCTCTGGTCACCGCCATCAGGAGATTCTTCTTTTCCGCATGCAAGGTGCTGCGAAGCCGTCGGCCTGTCGATGAGAACGCAAAATCCTTCGACGCATCATGGAATCGCATCACAAGGTCGGCCAGGTCCTCCGTGCTGAACAGGGTGTCTCGTTGCGTAACGTTCGGCCATACACCTTCCTGCAATGCGGGCAGCCACACCAGAGGCCACCGTCTCGCCTCGGCCGCCGCACCGGCAGGAGTGGTCAGCGTGACCGCCTGTTCCACCGGACCGATATGGGCCAGCGAGTCCGCTTCTATCTGCATCCCCCGGACCTGCGCGATGAATGCATCGACGTCATCGAAGCTTTGGCTACCGGAAGCGAATTGGAACAGTCGCATCACCGCATCGAGTCGATCGTTGGCCAGCTCCCCCCTATGGGTGGCGGCCAGCGATTCACGTTGCCACTGCGAGGCGACACCGCAGGCATCCCATACCTGCCACAGCACGTATTGCGGTTCCGGAACATCCAGGGTGGCGAGCCCTCCGTCGATGGTGTTCAGAATTTCACGTAACCGGCCCAGAGCTGCGACATCCGGGTCATGTCCGGAATTCGACGCTATGGCAGCCATCATGCTCAGCAGACGGCTCTGCACCTCACTATTCGAAAGCACCAGCAGAGCGTACAGGGATGATCTGCTCATGGCACCAGGCGCATCGCTTCCGGTATGACCGTCTGCCGTCAGTGAATCGTCCACGATGATGCCGCTGCCGGCGAAACGCCGTTGTCTGCGTTCGTCGATTGCCTGACACCACGCGTCCCAGGCGTGACGCAGTGCCAGCGCATTCGACGGGTCGGAGGGCTGAACGTCCTGCAAGGAACGCGGAGTCTCGTACTCTGAGCCTTCCAGTTTGGCCAGCGCCACACAGGAATCCATCAGCATATCCAAACGTTCCAGACGCACTGGCCGTTCACCGGAGGCATCGGAGGAATTCGTCGTGATCAGGGGACTGGAGAGCACGGACCTTACCAATGCTCGAATCCGCTGCGCCTGGGTGTCAGCGTCGGGGACGGGCAGGGTGTTGAAAGAGCCTGTGGTAGTTGCGAACCCGGCACCGAACGTCGACCTCGTGCCGAATTCATTATCAAGCTTGGAGGGGTCGCGACGACCTTCGGCCAGTTCGATGAGCGCGAACAGTCCTTGGACGGTGGGCTCTTCCTTGAGCGGTTTGGTGACCGAGGAGAACCGGACGGGCACGCCCTCTTCGCGCAGCCGTCGCCCGTAGGATTCGATGGTCGCATTGTCGTGGGCGATAACCGCCATATCGTTCCAGTCTCGGCCGTTGGACAGGCATTCGTGTTTGATTTGCCAGACCACATGCGCGAGTTCTTCCTCAGGACCATGGAAGAGATGCTGTTCGACGCTGCCGTCGCCGAGCAGGGGGTTGTTCGGGTTCAGAGGACGAATCGGCAGACTGCCTTCCCACTGCGGCAGTTTGCCCGGCCTCCTCGGTATGCCGACTGATTCTTCCTCCTCGCTCGGTATTCCCAGCGACACCCTCGCGGCGACCACGTCCAGATAGCTGCCGGCGTTGCGCAGAGCCTCGGGCGGCATCTCCGCCGATACCGGCACCAAAGGTCTGGAGGGCAGCACGACTCTTTTGGCGTCAAGACGTCCGAGCATGGCCGCATTCGTCAGAAGAGGGCTTTCTCCCGTCAGCCCCGTCAGCCGATCATGATTGACGAAATGCCCACCCGGAAGGGGTACGCCTGCTGCTCGAATGCCTGTGGTGACCCGCCTATCGAGATATTCGGGATAGGAACCCCTGAAAATCTGCACCGCCTCATCGCTGTTGCCGACCAGCAGCAGACGGCATTGCATGGCGGACAAGGCCTGCAATAGCGACATTCCCGCCAACGTGACATCCTGCCAGTCATCCATCACCAACAATCGGGGTATGCGCAGGCGCTCGGCGGTTGACCGCCCATCGCTTCCCTGCGCAGCCCGCCGCACCGCATCCGCGGCTTCCACAAGCAAACGCGACGAATCCAAACGCGCTTCGCCGCTATAGGCCACCTCGATATGCTCGGCATACTCACGCCAAAGCCGGAATGACAGACGCCACTGCAATTCGAGCGATGCACGCTCCTGGTCGGGCAGGGCGGTGGATGCCAGGGCCTCCACCACGTCATCCTCGTCGCCGAATTCAAGCCCGAGTTCGTTGACGCGGGCAATCGTGTCCCTGAGCTGCGCCACAAAGTCGGCTCTGATGGCTTCCGCCAACGTGGCAAGCTCCTCATGCACCAGACCCCTGCGGAACACACCGCCGACATCTTGCCGAGGCTGGTCGTCGCGTGACTCGTCATCCCGTAGCCTGTCGTGACCTTCACCCTGACGTCGAATCACCGGATTCATATCCCTTCCGGTGAGCATGCTGATCCATGAGGGCAGTCCCCCGTAATATCTGCGCAGCAAACCGCAAGTTTCACATGAATCACCCCTGAGCACATGACCGACATGCTCAGCCAACACCTTTCTCAGCAAGGCCTCCTGCTCGGCGCCGTTGAGCAGCTTGGGCGCAGGCAGATGCCTGGCTCGATGGTCCTCGGACAACAGGCGGAACGCCAGGGCCGACAAGGTACCCACGGGACGCGACTCGTCGACCACCCCTCGAGCCTCGATTACCTTGCGACTCATGTCTGCGGCGGCCTGACGTCCCGACACGACCATCACGGCGTCTTCGACACCGAATGCCTCGATGCCATCGAGTAGTGCCGCGAGCGCGAAAGCGGTTTTCCCACTGCACGGCGGGCCGGTAACCACCAAGGTGGACGTGGCTTCATGCTCATCGTTAAGCAGTTCACCGTTCAGCAGATCACGCACCGCATACCGAGCCTGCTCGCTGCCATCGTCCCCGTAATCAGTCATACCTCTCAGAATATGACCTGGTCTGGTCGCTCGTCTTGCCGGCAGCTGCCACGCAGCTGCACCGCCCGTAGCACAGCAGGGACGTTCACCGACAGCATCGCAAGCAAGGAAGGTCATACGGCAGTGTGCGAATCCCATCATGACCTGCCGAGATGACGCCCCAAAACCACACTCCAGGAAGCGGAGTTTGTTGCCGGGAGGATGCACATTCGCAGGCAAGGAAGTCTTAAAACGAAGCACTATTCGTTTTGGCGGATAGTGTGTACAACTTTGTCAAAGGCTGTTCTCGACGTCACGACGCGGCGAGGATGTCTTAGGACGACGGGGGGCTGAACCTTCCGCTCGCCCCTGCACTATCGGTATTCCTTGCGTACCGCAGATCGGTGTGAGACAACACCCTTGAACGACACGGGAGATTATGAAGACATCACATTATGGCTGGGCGATGAAGTTCTCTCTTCTTTCGATATCCATGCTGTTGACCTCGTACAATGCCATCGCCGGCGCCATGCCCGCGCTGATCAAGCAATTCCCCGAACAGTCCCGCACGAACGTCGAGCTGCTCACCACGGCCCCGACATGCGCGATGATCGTCATGATCATCGTCTCGGGACTGCTCGCCAAGTCTGTCAGCGACCGCACTCTTGTGGTCACCGGCATCTCCATCGCGACGGTGTTCGGCATCATCCCCTTCTTCCTGACCAATAACTTCTGGCTGATCATGGCCTCGCGTATCGGGCTGGGCATAGGGCTCGGACTCATCAACTCACTGGCCGTCAGCCTTATCGGCAAGTACTTCTCAGGCGAGGAACGTGCCACTCTCATGGGTTTCCGTTCTGCCTTCGTCGCGCTCGGACAGGCGACGCTGACGCTTATAGCCGGTTTCCTGTTGAATTTCGGATGGCACGGGCCCTTCCTGCTCTACATCCTTGCGATTCCCGTGTTGATACTCTTCGTCGTATTCGTCCCCAAGGAGCCTGTTGAACGGACATCGGACGCGGTTTCGGACCCCGGTGACAAACAGCGCGTCAACGCCCCTGTTCTGGCCATCACGGCATTTCTGTTCTTCACCGTCACGATGTACAGCGGCGTCACGGTGCGGCTGTCCTCGGTGATCACCGCCTCCGGATTCGGCACCATGCAGCAGGCCAGCACTCTGCTCAGTGTGATGGTGTTCTGCGGGATGCTGATGGGCTTCGTATTCGGCAAGGTCCACCGTCTGCTCAAGCGCCAGACCCTGACGCTCGGCGTGGTCTTCCTCACCGCAGCATGCTTCCTGATCTATTTCGCCCCGAACTTCCCCGTGCTGTGCGTCGGCGCATTGCTGGCAGGCCTGGCCTACCCGACGATGATTGCCTACTGCTTCAACAAAATCAACGAGGTCTGTCCTCCGCATTCACTGAACCTGTGCACCTCGGTGGTACTGGTCGGCTGCAACCTCAGCATTTTCACCGCACCGTACATGCTCAAGCTCGCCGCCATGCTCATCTCCTCCGAAGAGCTGCAATCGCCTTTCCTGGTCTATGGCATCGCGCTGACCGTACTGGCAATCGGCTGCGGACTCTGGTTCGCACGCCGGCAACCGGAGGCGCCACGGTCCTGACCGGCGAGCACACTTGCAGGAAGAGGCAATCGCTGAGCGATTGGAGGACCTATGTCTTGGGCAACGATCATCACCATCATCGTGATAGCGGTGCTGTGCATAGTCGCATCGGTCTTTTTCAGCGTCAAAAGACGTTTGGACAAGAAGTCGCGGGATGAGGAGAATCCTGAACTGCGTCAGGCCTATCAGGAGATACGTCGCCAGATAGACCGCGGGCACAGTGCCTCAGGCGGCTTCTTCGTCTGATACTCGCCCATATGCGCACCGGTCGCGCTCATATGCCATAGCGGTGCTATTCAGATACCACGGGCACGGCTTTCGAGAACACATCGTTGGGGTCGCATTGCGCCTTGACACGAGCCAAGCGCAGCAGGGCATCTTCCGAATATGCTCTTCTCGAGGCTGTAGCGTCGGCGGAATCAAGCCAGTTCACGTATGATTCGCCACCGCGGTGTTCTATGCCTTCCCAGCCCGGCATAGGCTGATGTCGGTCGTCGCCAGGTGCGAGCAGCTGCGTCCCGATGACCATGACCGCGGCGTTCCTTGCGCTGAAAGCCGTCGCAGACGAAGGCACATCCGCCATCGCGCCGCCCAGTGCCCGTATGGCCATCATGAGCTGACCGGTCTCGAAGGCATCGCATACCGCGGATTGCTCGGCCTTCCCGAAGTCCGAGAGCAGAACATTTCGCTGCGCTGCCGCAGGCGCGGGGAAGGGGTCGTCCTGCACCAGAATCGACGCATAAGGCCTGTATTGAATATCCTTGTGCATCACCGTTCCCAAAGCCGACAGAGCTTCGACGTGCGGGGCGGCCTCATCTTCGTCCCCATCGAAACAGTATTGAAGCATCGCCATCGCCGGACTGTCCTGCATCGCGGGCATCAATGCGAGCACGCTCGTCAGACGCCTGTCGGCATCGCGCTGGCATCGTTCCCAGGCGCTCACCACAGGGCGGGCCTCGGCGAGCGAGTCCAAAGCAAACAGCACCGTGCCGAACACCACCTTGTCAACGGGATGGGCTTCGAATTCCAGGCGTGTCAGCACGCCGAAATTTCCGCCTCCGCCGCGCACTGCCCAGAAGAGGTCAGGATGCTCGCTGTCCGACACTTCAAGCACCTCGCCATCGGCGGTGACCAGCTCCACGGACACCAGACTGTCGATGGACAGGCCGTATTCGCGTACCATCCAGCCGATGCCTCCACCGAGCGTAAGACCTGCAACACCCACATCCGCCGTATCACCGGCAGTGAGAGCCAGGCCCTCGGATGACAGGGCCTTGGCAACCTCTCCCCAGGTCGCTCCGCCTCCGATACGCACACGCGACGAAACACCAACACGCTCAACCGCATTCATTCTCCGCATGTCGATGAGCATGCCATCCGATATCTGCGTCAGCCCCGCGAGGTTATGGCCTCCGCTTCTGACGGTCAACGGCATATGCTCCTGCCTGGCGTAGAGCAGCGCATCAACCACATCGGCAGTGCTGCGGGGACGGACGACAATATCGGGGGTCCCCACCCCGGTCACCGTGGTCACCGCGTCCTGATAGCCATCGTCCCCTGCATGAAGCACCATATCCTCACGTAATGCAACAGTCATCTCCGCGCTCCCCCTCACGTTTGTTCCCGTCCTGCGTAATCCCATAGATTGTATAGTCGTTTTCCTTTACCGCCAGCAGCTGATTCACACACGAAGTCGGACGAAATATGGCCTCACACGCCTATGCCCGTCATTCCCGGTCGACGGCGTCTGAGATGTCAACTGACCTCACACTCCCCGATTCGACGTGGAGCACCTTCGAAGCCGCGGCGATGGCCTTGGTCCTATGAGCGATCATGATGACCGTCTTGTCTTGAGCGTATTGCCGGAGCACCGAGAGAATCGCCGCCTCATTGGTATTGTCAAGCGCGGAGGTCACCTCATCGAGCACAAGTATCGGCGCATCCTTGAGCAACGCCCGCGCAATGGCCACCCGCTGTCGCTCTCCGCCTGACAACAGCGCGCCTCGCGGTCCCACCGGGCTGTCCCACCCGAGAGGGAGATGCTCGATCACCTCGTCGAGTCTGGCCGAGTGAGCGGCGTCAAGAATTTCCTGCCTGGTGGCGTCGGGGCGTCCGATACGAATGTTTTCGAGCACCGTCGTGTCGAAGAGGAACACATCCTGGAATACGAAGGAACTCATTGCCATCACCGCAGTACTGCCGATATCGCGAACATCCACACCACCGATGTTCACGCGACCGGTGTCGACATCCCAGAATCTCGACATCAGTCTGGCTAGCGTGGATTTGCCCGCACCGGAGGGACCTTCCAGCACGGTGATTCCACCGGGGCTGATAACCGCATCGACATGGGAGAGAATCGCTTCGCTCCTGCGGTATCCGAAACCGACGTCCTGCAGTTCGATGTCATAGGATTCCGGGAGTTGAGGGCTGTCTGGTTCCGGAAGTTCCGGAACCTCGAGAATCTGCTGGACCGCGTCGATGGCGGCATTGTCACGGTAGAGCTCGTCCGAATACTGCACGGCCAGGGTCAGCGGCTCCACGCAGCGAATGGCCAGCAAACACAGGACGGCGAACAACGCGGCGTCCACACTCTGCCCGTAAGCCGCAACGGTGGTGACGATGAGGGCTCCGGCAAAACAGAGCTGGGTGCCCAGTTGGAAGAACATGCTTGGCCGCCCTTCCGCCTTCAGCCGCGAAATGCCCATCCTCGTGTCGTCATCGACCGCCTGACGCATGTGCTCCCATGCCATGCCGGATTGCCCCGATGATCGCAGCACCGGCTGGAGGGCGGCATCCTCCAGCACCGCCTGGGAGAAGCGCAGGTCTGCGGCGCGCTCCAAGGGGTGCACCCTCTGCAGCACACGAACCGACCAGTACATACAGATCGCGGCAAGCGGCACCACGATCAGCAGCAGGACTCCCACCAGCGGTTGTATGAACAGCACCGCCACCGCTACCGTGAGCGGTGTGACGATGCCCGAAATCAAGCCGGGCAGCACCACAGGCCCCAGATGCGACAAGGTCTGCACATCCTCGCTCATCGCATTGGAGACCTTGGATGCGCTGGTCGAATCGAACCATCCCAACGGCAGACGAGTGACCTTGCTACCGATGCGACGCACGATACGGTCGCACATCGCATACACCGAGATTCTGGATGATCTGAGCAGACCGGTCATATGGGCCGCAAATGCCAGAACGATGCTGGCGACGAACAGCATCACCTGCCAGGCGTCGATGCTCCGGCCTTCGAGGATGAAGCGGAAAATCGGTATGGACAGCACGAATGCCATCCCCTGCAGCACCGCCGATGCCAGATAGAGCGCAACCAGGCCCGTGATGCCGGTGCTCGTCCCGGCAGCCTTCTCGATACCTCTCAACACATTCCCGCGATGCCGGGTTCCCGTCTGAGTATCCGTAATCATCAGCGCACCTCCTTGACCATCTGCGCCTGCCACAAGGACCGGTATTCTCCGACCTGGGAGACCAGCTCTTGGTGGCTTCCCTGCTGAGTCACCTTCCCGTCGCAGAGCACGAGGATAAGGTCCGAATTGACAATCGTGGAGAGTCTGTGCGCCACCGTGATGGTGGTTCGCTGCCGCGAGAACTCGGTGAATGACTCGTCGAGCAGGGCCTCGTTTTCGGCATCCAGCGATGCGGTCGGTTCGTCCATCACCAGAATCGGCGCATTCTGCAGAAAGACCCTGGCTATGCACAGACGTTGACGCTCGCCTCCCGACAGCTGAGCTTCGGGAGAACCGATGATGGTGTCGTATCCGTGAGCCAGAGACATGATGCGCTGGTGGATATGGGCCTTTTTGGCCGCCTCCACAACTGCCTCATCGCTGGCTTCCGGGCAGGCAAAGCGAATGTTCTCACGTATGGAGACACTGGCGAGCATCATATCCTGGAACACGAATCCGACCTGAGCCAGCAGGTCCTTGCTGGAAATCGTCGAGATATCGCGTGAGCCGATACGGATATGCCCTCTCTGCACCTCCCAGAATCTGGCGAGCAGCCGCGTGACGGTGGTCTTTCCGGAACCGGAAGGCCCTACCAGGGCGGTTCTGCTTCCAGCCGGCACACGTAGCGACACATCGTGCAACACGTCGTGCGAGCGATCATATCCGAAACTCACATGGTCGAAGATGATGTCGGACCTGGCATCCGATGCGCCGAACGGGCTTGCATTCGCAGGTTCGCGCAATGCGTCTTCGTCGAGGAAGGCTACGATTCGTCCGGCGGCCTCCATGCCAAGCGTGACGTTCTGGACGAGACTGAGCGAACCGAAGAAGGTCTGCGGGACTCCAAGACCCACGAACAGGAACACGGCAATCCCGAAGATGGACGACCATTGCATGGTAAAGGAGCACCAGCACAGCAGCAGCATCGGCCCGAGCAGTATTCCCGGCAGCACCACCGTCGTCAGCAGGGACATGGGTCGTGCGACCGCGACCGTACCACGGTAGCTGGCATCCGAGAATCGGTCCAGACTTCTATGGAATCTCTGCATGAAACCGCCGGTCATCCCGTATCCCTTGATCTCCGCTATGCCCTCGGTCAGTTCGACAGCATCGGCGGCGAGCTCCGACTGTGCGTGGGCGTAGTCCTCGCGAGTATGGGCATCATGGCGCGGAGCCAGCAATTTGGATACGGCAGCCACCAGCAGGAACATGAGCGCATATCCGACCGCCAGTTGCCAGCTTGCGACGAAGAGCAACACCGTTGATGCGACGATGCCGCTGATGGCGCTCGATCCTTCGGCGACGACATGGGCGACGATGGTATGTATCGCCGCCGCATCGTCGACGACCAAGTGCCGAAGCTCGCCACTGCTGCGCGACACGATGTTTCCCAAAGGCACTTCGCCCATATGGTCCAATATGCGCTGTCTGACGGATCGGCGAAGCTTGGCGTCGACGATGTGGGCATATCCGAGACTGCCCATGTACATCAGCTGCCTGAGCACCAGGGAAATCAGAATCGAGGCGACCGCGACGATCATGGCGTCTCTGTGCAACGTGCCGTCAAGCAATCGTTGCACCAGCCAGGCCACGGCGACGTATGGCACCAGGGCGATCAATGCGGAGAACACATTGATTAGCCCCACCACCACCAAAGGTCCTCGAACCGGGTGCATGAGCATGCCCAGGTCGCGGAGTCTGGTGCTTCCTTTCTCTTCCGTCGTTCTCCCCTCATCCCGGGGTATTGCGTTTTCAACGTCGCTGCCGCCTTCATCGGTCAGAGACCTTGCGTTCTTCACTGTTGATGCATCACCTGATGCCATAACCTCATCCTCTGCTATATCAACATGTCGGCATTCCAAGCTCAGAGGGGCTTGATTCACCACAGTCGACATATCTTTAAACGGTAATCATTATCATTGTTTTCGACGCTAACGCCGCTGCCAGACAAGCCTGACGGGCACTACCGCAACAAGAAATCGTTATCCCCTGCGATACCGGCATCCACGCCCCACGAATTGCGGCGACGCGGCGACATACGTCATGGCGTGTCGCCGCACGTTGAGCAAAGCGCTATTCCCCGCCTCTCCACACGGCCTCAGACGTATCGGGCGGAGTGCCGATTTCGGCTATGTCATGGTCCCGAGAGGCCTGTGCAGTGAGGTATGCTCCATCGATCCTGTCGAGACGGAACCATCTGATGCCCTCGCGCATATGGCAGTAAGCCACGAGATACCATGCGCCCGATGTTCTGGCCAGCAGCTGCGGGTCCACGCGACGCTGCGTGGCATTGCCATCCCTATCCACATACCGCACGGATAGCGTGCGCCGCTGCGCCAGGGCCTCCTCCAGCGTCCGCTTCACCCGCTCATCGGCCCCCGGGACTTCCTCGGCGTGATTCACCCACACCCTTCCGGCCACACGTTGCGCGTGACGGCGCACTTCGGGTGTGGCCACGGCCAGGATTTTACTCAGCGCAGCTCGAGCGTCCATGGCGAAGGGCTGTCCGCCCAGAAGAGCGATCGCCGCGCAAAGACCCGCCACTTCCGTCGCATTGAGATTGACCGGTGGAAGCGTGGCCTGTGCATCAACGACATAACCTCCCCCGGGCCCCGGAACGGACCATACGGGAAAGCCCCCGAGCTGCAGTGACCGAATATCCCGTTTGACGGTGCGGACACTGACCCCGAAGGTGTCGGATAGCTGCTCCGCCGTGCGTCCGCGCTCGCCAGCAAGTCGAAGCTCCTCACGAATGGCATAGATGCGATCTGTACGATTCATACGGTAAATAGTGCCATAACGGTGACATTCTTGCTTGATAGCGTGGCAGTATGACTATTTCACCAACACATGGCAACATCCCGATTCTGCTGATACCCGGTTATTGGCTGGGCTCATGGGCATGGGATGACGTTACCCGGAAACTCGGAGCGAAAGGCCTTCAGGCGCAGGGAGTCACCCTGCCCGGCCTGGCTTCGCAACATACCCCCAGGGAATTGATACGATTCGCGGACCATGTGACTTACGTGACCGAGCTGCTGCGGAACAGTTCCACACAGGCGATTGTGGTGGCGCATAGCGGAGCCGGTGCCATAGCCTCGGCGGTGGCAGACACCATGCCGGAAGCGCTCAGACGCATCATCTACGTCGATTCGGGGCCCGTATCGAATCGCACGATTCCCCGACCGGACCTGTCATTGACAGATGTCGAACTGCCCTTTCCCGGATTCGAGACGTTGACGACCATGGGAGCCAGCTCTAGGGGGCTGAGCCTGGAAGACAAGCAGCACATCACCAAGCGTGCAGTGCCTCATCCCGTCGGAGCCATATGCGAAGCAATCGAACTGCGTAACCCACAGCGCAATAGCGTCCCGGCCACGATGATCTGCTGCTCGGCCTCCAGCCAGACCGTGCGCAGCCTGGCCACTGAAGGAAATCCGATGTTTGCGCCCATAAACGATCTGAGCGATGTGACCTTCGTGGACTTGCCCACAGGTCACTGGCCTATGTTCTCCGAGTCAGACGCACTGGCGGAACTCATCGCACGGGCAGTCGAGGGCGACTGAGCACAGGAACGCGTCTTTTACGGCGATACGCTACCTGAGCTTGAGTACTTGCTGCCCATGAGGCAACATCCGAGTAGCGGTCAATCGGGGATGCGCATCGCCCACTCCTGCAATTGCGCAGCCCGATCCTCGCGTATCGCCGAGAATCGCAGCTCGGACTCACCCGCGAATACGAACAAGGGCATGGTCATCCCTTCCACTCCCCTGCGCTGGCGAAGAACGGTGGTCCGACGTTCCACACTTTGAATTCTCGAACGTCGGGTAACCACCCAGAAGAGAGCGAACCCACGGGCACCCGACACGATGATTCTCTGTTCGTCCAGCAGTTGGAAGCCCTCGTTGCGGCCCTTCATCCAACGGAAGAAGCACCAGAGCAAGCCCGCGGCCAACGGCAGCAGCATCCACAGCAACATCATGCGTTCGCGGGTGACTATGGCGACGGCCGATGTCGCAAGCGTGCCTATGACCGTGCACGAGACCGGCACGACGAGCAGAAATCGCATCAACCCCCGTCCCGTCCGTTCGACCTCTGCTTCGGGAATGTCCCATTGCGGCAGAATCCCGGCCAGTGCGGCAATCACCGCCCGCTGTTTGATAACCGGCAGCAGATTGATACTGGTATTATCACCGTCATCATCTTCGCCGTGCGACGCGCTCAACGACAGGGTGACCGAACTCAGATGCAATATTCTCCGCATCACGGATTGATGAATGCCGACACTCTGGATTCTGCCCATCGGAATGGTGACCTTCCGTCTGGTGAGCAGACCTCGCTCTATCACCAGGTCATCCTGCCGACGCCACACCTCAAAGCCGTAAAACTGCATCATGCTGTTGACCACACTCGCCAGCATGAGCGCAAGCACCAGCAACAACCCGAGCACGATGACCACAAACGCTCCGCCGCTGAGGAAGCCGGTCACTTTGCTAGCCGCCTCATCGAACAGTCGGTCTGAAAGCAGGTCCCTGACTCTGTCCAGCAGACCGAGCAGGGCAAGAACGGCGGCAAGAAAACGCAGATCGGTGAGGGCATACAACAGGATGTCCGATGTCGAGGCCCTGTACAGTCTCGTTCCCTGCTCCCATGCAGGTTCAACCGTTCCTGCGCCTTCGTGTGAAGCCGTATCTAGAGCGCTTGCACCTTCACCGGCAGGACGCCCTTGCGCCGTTGCGGGTCCCGGTCCAGACGGCCCCGGGATGCTCCTCAAACGTTCCAACTCATATTGCACATCCGACGGCACGGCTTTGAGCACCATATCGGCGGCGACATTCCCCGCACTGGCGACGGTAAGTTTCACCACGGAAAAAGGCTTGTAGTAGAAGGGCTCGTCACTGCTGACGGCATGAATATGCGAGTAGGCGATGATGTTGCGCTTGCGCACGAGGATGCCGGTATGATATTCCACCGATTCGCCGGTAAGCCGGTATCTGGTGCTGAAATACCCCAGCAAAGGCGCGATGACGCAGGCACAGACCACTATGGCGACGCCAAGAGCCCATATGGCCCAGCTCGGCAAATCGAAGCGAAACACCACCACCCCTGCAGCGATAATCAACGATACGCTGCTCTTGACGCCACTTATCGCGTCTTCCACCAGCACCAAGGGGTGCAGCAGTCGCCACTGCACCTGAGATTGATGTTCCCGACTGTCCTCATCAGCCGGATTGCCCTGGCCTGACTGCTCGCTGTGTGTAAATTGCATGGTGGGAGCGGTCACAGGTCTTCCTTCTCCGTGCGGACTTTCGCGGTGATCTGACTCACCACACCCATGGCATCCTCGACTTCAAGCGCATCTATGGTGTGAGCGCCCACGGCCGTGTGAATCTCAACGGACATCAGGGAAAAGGCCCGGAGCAGCGGACCTTGTTCGGTCTCCACATGCTGCACGCGGTTATAGGGAATCACCGTCAGTTTGCGCAGGAACCATCCCTTGCGAATCGAGACCTCATGCTGCCCGAGAATGAATCGGTTCACCGCATATTCGTAGCGTGAGACCAAGGGTCGCAGCATCAGATCAAGTACGGACAGCACCGCCGCGGTGACCACCACGGCACGCTGCCAGAAACCCCACCATCCCAGATGCATCAGCACCACGACGGCCACGGCGCATATCAGCAAAACCGCCACGTCGCCGATAGCCGAGGAAAGATACCAGACACGTTTCACTCTGCAGGGAAGTCTGGTCCATTGTCCTTCATCACGCCAATCCTGCTGCACTACCCCAACCCTTCGTGCCTGGGCACACGTTTTCGCGTGTTCCGTCGCAATTTCTCCAAAAACCAGCCTATCAGCACCGATTTTCCACCCTCAAACACGGTTGTGTAGGGATTTTCAAGTAGAAGGCGCACGGTTACGGACCTTCTTGCTGCAATCACGCCATTCATCTGAGCCGAATCAACCCGACTATTTGAGAATCCCTACACAAACGGACTTCATGGCAGTTTTCGAAGCAATCGTGGCAACGAATCAGGTGCAGGGCCGTTCAACACCCGATTCATTGCACACCGCATCCCATAATCCTTCATCGCGGGCCGTCATAGACGGTCGGATCACTGCCCGCCCTCGTCCAGGCTGAGGGTGTCATCGTCGGAATCGTAATCGAAGAGCTCGCCGTACCGTCCCCATTCGACGGCTATGCGGAACTGCTGTTGAGCCACCTCGTCGGTGTGCTTGCCACGCAACAGATCCACGATCAGGTCTCCTCTGACCTTGCCGTTCTTGGATTGGCGCAGGGTCCTGTCGATGGAACGAACCAGTGGAACATGGCTCATCGCGATTCTGGCGAAAATCGTTTTACTGTCGAGGATATCCGCAGCATTCCACTCACGACCGAGCGAAGTGAGCCGGACATGCCCCTCCTTGACGTCCAACATTCCCAGAAGGGCGCCGGCATCGAGCAGCGGGAACAAATCGTCGACTTCAAAGGTCAGCGCGGACGCCAGATCCGCAAGATCGACGCCATCGGGGTATTCGGCCACAATCTCCAGCAAACCAGCCAAGCCGCCTGGAGTGGCATCGGGCAGAGTGCGGTTGCCCTGGGAGGAATCCGCGAACATCTGCTGCAATCCCGAAAGCGCCTGCTTCTGCTGCTCACCCTGCGAGGAACCGGCTTTCCCTGTGAGAATCGCATACAGTGAATCCACTGTGGACTCGAATGCCGCGGCGTGCTTGTCTCTCGGCCTGGGAAGGGTAATCGGCACATCCGCGATGACATGCCCCGGATGAGAACCGAGGACCACCACACGGTCGGCCATCTGCACGGCCTCTTCGATATTGTGGGTCACAATCAAAATTGACCGCAGCGATCCGCTGCCATCGGACCACAGCTTCAGCACCTCCTGACGCAGGTTCTCCGCAGTGAGCACATCCAGGGCGGAGAAGGGCTCGTCCATGAAGAGCGCATCCGGCTTGAGCACCAAGGCGCGTGCGATGCCGACACGTTGGCGCATACCTCCGGACAGTTCCTTCGGATACGCCGATTCGAAACCGTCCAGACCGATGGAATCGATGGCCTGCAATGCGGCTTCCTTACGTGCCTTACGCCCCACTCCCCTGGCCTGCAATCCAAGCTCCACATTGGATTCCACGGTGAGCCACGGCATCAGGGCGAATGTCTGGAACACCATCGCCACTCCGGGATTTGGCCCTGAAAGCGGGGTTCCCCGGTATTCGACCTTGCCTTCGCTCGGCGGAACCAAACCTGCCAGAATCCGGAGAAATGTTGATTTTCCGGCTCCTGAACGGCCCAGAATCGCCACGATTTCACCTTCGTGCAGCGTCAGCGACAGATCCTTCAGAACGGTGAGGTCTTCGCCGTTGTCGGTCAGAAAGTTCTTGCTCACATGCGTTGCGGTGATGACCGGAAGCGCGGCGTTCCCGACAGTGATGTTCTTCTCCACAGTGTTCTCATTCACAGTGTTCTCATTCACAGTGTTCTTCATAAGTTCTCCTTGGGGCAAATCGGAATGCACGGTTGCGTTGTGCGAAGTCATACGGTCAGCGAGAAACGACGATCTGCCAGTTTCTCCAGTGGATGCCAGAACACACGGTTGACCACGACGACGAAGAGGCTCATCAGGGTCACCCCAAGCAGCGTGCGCGGCATATTGCCTTCGGCGGTGGATTGGGCGATGTACGAACCAAGCCCGGTAGCGGTCAATGTGGTGTGGCCGTAGCTCACGGTTTCGGAGACAATCGAGGCGTTCCACGCCCCTCCTGCAGCAGTGATTCCGCCCGTACACCAGGCTCCGAACACCGCCGGAAGAATCAAGGTCTTCCACCGTTGCCGCGTACCCATCCCCAGACTGCGCGACATTTCCCGCAGATCATCGGGTATGCTGCTGGCTCCAGCGATTACGTTGAACAGGATGTACCACTGCGTACCCAACGACATCAGCAGCATATTGCCCCAGTTGATGTCGATATGCCAGGCGATGAACCAGAGAGTCACCAGGGGGAAGGTGAAGTTCGCCGGAAAGCTGGACAGAATCTGTATCACCGGCTGGAAAAACCGTGCCAGCTTGGGGTTCATGCCTATCGAGGCCCCGATAGGCACCCAGATGATCGAGCAAATCAAGGTGAGCAGCATCACACGCAGGAAAGTCAGAAAACCCAGTCCGAATACATGCCAGATCTCTGCGATTCCGGCACCTTCGCGGATGTAGTCGATCCACAGGAACACACCGGCTATCCCTGCGAGCCCTGCGACGAGAGCAAACAGCACATCACCGATCCTGCTGCCTGCGGTTCTCACATGCCAGCGCGATCCTGTTTTACCGAATGGCATCGTTATCCGGTCCAGGACATCGGCGATTGGGCGTCCGATGGTTGCCAGCACATCGTTCACATGCGACTGCCTGATGACGCTCAGCACCATGCTGCGCTTCTGAGATACGGAGCTGCTCGAGGTGATGCGGAACTTCTCGGCCCACGCCGTCAACGGCTTCCACAGGCAGAAGTCGATGAGCACCACCACGACCACCATCGTCAGTATCGCCCAGCCGATGTTGCCAAGCTGCTGGTGCTTCGATGCCTCGGCGACATAGCTGCCGATGCCCGGCAAGGCGTAGGTGTGGTTATTGACGGAAATCATCTCGGATGCCGTCAGGAAGAACCAGCCGCCGCCCACACTCATCATGCAGTTCCACAGCAGCGGAATCATCGAGTTGGGAACGTCCAGCTTCCAGAACCTCTGCCAATGGCTCAATCCGAGCAGTCTGGCGGCCTCATCCAATTCACTCGGCTCGCTCATCAGGGAGCGGTGGAATGAGAAAGTCATGTTCCACGCCTGGCTGGTGAAGATGGCGAAAATGGACGCCGCCTCCACACCGAGTATGGACCCCGGAAACAGCACCAGCCAGATGGATATCGTGGCGGACAGGAAGCCGAGGACCGGTACCGACTGAAGAATATCCAGCAGCGGTATCAGAATGGCTCCGAGTCTTCTGCTTCTTGCCGCCGCCAGACCGTACACGACGGTGAAGAGCAGTGAAAATCCCAGCGCTATGAACATTCTGAACACGGAACGCAAGGCATAATACGGGAGCAAGTGCGGGTCGGTGGAGATGCTTGCCGGTATGCCCTTAGGGCCGATGGCGGCATTCACCTGCGGCAGCAACGCGGCGACGGCACCGAGTACCGCGAGGATTCCCGCGACAACGATCACATCGGATATGACGGAACGGCGCAGGCGGCCCTGAGTGGAAGCGACCGGACCGCCCTGGGTCAGCGCTCCTGCATGAGTTGAAAACAATGTTGGCATGATGTGCCTCTTCTCGATGGATGACGGCTACCCACTGCACGCGCGCACATCAGCGCCATGTCCAAGTCATTGCCATGTCATTGCCATGTCATTGCCATGTCATTGCCACGTCGTCGAAACCCTTACAGCGGTGTTACATGCCGTGAACATCGCAGCAGACTTGCGGTGCCGCGATTCTGCGAGACGAGCACTCTTTAAGAACACGGAGAGGCAGACAGCGCCTGATGGAGCGCAGTCGACATATGCTTCAACGAATGAAATAGCTTTGACGGGTGCATGATGCATCGGTGTCGGACGTGAGTGGAATAGGTTGGTGATGGTCGTCTAGTTGTTTCGGACTGTCACTGTCCATGACGTGCACCTCCCTCAGATTGGTGGTTCGGCGTTCAACCCCCATAACGGTGAGTGCTGTATCCGCCACAATCTGCCGACAATCCCCATGCGCTTCAATCCCCGCGCCCTGTCGACGGCCTAAACATAGCCATTCCCCGCACTCTTTGTCAACTCACGACATGCATGGAAATCGACCATCGTTGACCCGTCCCGCTACGGCGCCGAGCGGCTTGCCGAGGAATGCGCGCCGTTGTGCAGGAATTATAGAGAACACGGCGCACCGTTGCGGACCGCCTCGCTGCAATCACGCCGGTCATCCGAGCCGAAACCACCGGGCACCTTCAGAATCCCTACACAACCGGCTAGCTGTCGATTTCCGACCGAAATTCCTGCAGCAACGTGGCTGCGGACAATACTAAGGGGCCTGACCGTGCACATGCACGGTCAGGCCCCTTAGCATCACCAAGCCTTGGTGACCCGGCTCGCCTGTCGACGAACCGAATCACACTGTCACTTAGAGAGTGGTATCACTCGGCGCAGTGTCGTCGCTGCCGCCCAGTCCGCTCTGACCACCCTGATCGTTGAGGAAATCATCAGGGTTGAAATCATCACCGAGCTTGAGATCACCGAAATCGATATTCGAGAAATCGACATCGCTGAGATCAGCATCGCTGAGATCGACATCAGTGCCATCCCCACCCAGACCGAAGTTCGGGTAGATGGTGTCTCGGATGGCCTTGTCCGGCTCCACAACGGCGTTGTGGTAACGGGCAAGTCCGGTTCCGGCCGGGATGAGCTTACCGATGATGACGTTCTCCTTCAGACCCTTCAGGTCATCGACCTTCTGGCTCAAGGAAGCCTCTGTGAGCACGCGGGTGGTCTCCTGGAAGGATGCTGCGGACAGCCATGAATCCGTTGCCAAGGAAGCCTTGGTGATACCCATCAGCTCCGGACGACCAGCGGCAGGACGTCCGCCGTTCTTCACGGCCTTGATGTTCGCGGCCTTGAAACGAGCCTGATCGGCAAGCTCGCCAGGAAGCAACTCGGTGTCACCGGAATCGATCACCGTCACGCGACGGAGCATCTGATGGACGATGACCTCGATGTGCTTGTCGTGGATATCCACACCCTGCGAACGGTACACATTGTGGACTTCCTCCACGATGTTCACCTGTGCTGCACGAGGTCCGAGGATTCTCAGAATCTTCTTCGGGTCCATTGAACCTTCGATCAGCTGGGTACCGGCTTCCACATGGTCGCCGTCCTTGATCAGCAGCGGAGCGCGACGAGTGACCGTGTAGGCGATAGGCTCCACGGATGAGTCGTCGGGGCTCAGCGTGACCTGACGGCCACGGTCGGTGTCCTCGATCTTGATGGTTCCGGGGAACTCGGCGATAGGCGCCTCACCCTTAGGCGTACGTGCCTCGAAAAGCTCGGTGACACGAGGCAGACCCTGAGTGATATCGGAAGCCGAAGCCACACCACCGGAGTGGAAGGAACGCAGCGTCAACTGAGTACCGGGCTCACCGATGGACTGTGCGGCGACGATACCGACGGCCTCGCCGACGTCCACCAGCTTGTTGGTGGCCAACGACCAGCCGTAGCACTTGGCGCACACGCCGCGCTTCGACTCGCAGGTCAGCACCGAACGGGCCTTGACTTCTTCGACGCCGTGGGCGACGAGGTCGTGAAGTACATCCATCGACAGGGCGTCACCGCTCTTGTACAGTACGGTCTTCCCGTCCTGAGGATCGATGACATCCGATGACAGCAGACGTGAGTACGGGCCACCGTCGGCGTTCTTGACGAGCACCAGATTGCCTGCCTCATCGCGCTCTGCGACCTTCATGGGAAGACCACGCTTGGTTCCGCAATCGTCTTCGCGCACGATGACATCCTGCGACACATCGACCAGACGACGAGTCAGGTATCCCGACTCTGCGGTACGCAATGCGGTATCTGCCAGACCCTTGCGGGCACCGTGCTGGGAGATGAAGTACTCCAGCACCGAAAGGCCGTCGCGATAGTTGGACTTCACAGGACGAGGAATAATCTCGCCCTTCGGATTTGCCACAAGTCCACGCATACCGGCGATCTGACGAATCTGCATCCAGTTTCCACGGGCTCCGGACTGCACCATGATGTTCACGTTGTTGTCCGAGGTGAAATGCTCCTGCATCGCGTCCGCAACCTTGTCGGTGCATTCGGTCCACAGATTGATGAGCTCCTGGCGGCGCTCTTCATCGGTCAGCAGACCCATGTCGAACTGCGCGTTCACCTTGTCGGCCTGCTTCTCGTAGCCCTGCACGATTTCGTCACGCTCGGGAGGAGCGACGATATCGGAGAAGGCCATCGTGACGCCGGACCACGGGGCTCGGGTGAATCCGAGATCCTTCAAGGCATCCAGGGTCACGGCAACCTGAGCCGTGGAATAGCGGGTGGCGATGTCATCGACGATGCCGGCAAGCTTGCCCTTGGCGACCTGCTCGTTGATGAAGGGATAGTCGGTGGGCAGAGTCTCGTTGAAGAGAATGCGGCCGTAGCTGGTGGCGAAGAGATAGGAACCGTCGCTCAGACGCTCCTCCTTCACCACATCGGGACTGCCGGGTTCAGGGTCGACGACCTTGAGCTCGCTCGGCTCCCAGTGCTTCGGCGGCACGAAATCGGAGGCCACGCGGATGAGCACCTTGGACTGCATTTCAATGTCGCCCAGGTCGAGGGCCATACGAGCTTCGGCCAGAGTGCTGAAGATACGTCCCTGCCCCTTGGCGCCTTCCTTGCCTGTGGTCAAGTAGTACAGACCCAGAATCATATCCTGCGAAGGCATGGTGACGGTGTGTCCGTCGGCTGGCTTCAGAATGTTGTCGGAAGCCATCATCAGGGCACGCGCCTCGGCCTGAGCCTCGGCACTCAGCGGAAGATGGACGGCCATCTGGTCGCCGTCGAAGTCGGCGTTGAATGCAGCGCAGGCCAGCGGTGGAAGATGGATGGCCTTGCCCTCGACCAGAATCGGCTCGAAAGCCTGAATGCCCAGACGATGCAGGGTAGGTGCACGGTTCAGGAGCACTGGGTGCTCGGAGATGACCTCTTCAAGCACACCCCAGACCTCGGCGTCGCCACGATCGACCAGACGCTTCGCGCTCTTCATGTTCTGCGCATAGTTCAGATCGACCAGACGCTTGATGACGAAGGGCTTGAACAGCTCCAAAGCCATCGGCTTCGGCAGACCGCACTGGTGCATACGCAGGCTCGGTCCGACCACGATCACCGAACGGCCCGAGTAATCCACACGCTTGCCGAGCAGGTTCTGACGGAAACGTCCCTGCTTGCCCTTGAGCA
>OMJG01000076.1_pt1 | contig 68281 bp, 65 predicted proteins | sample 1646431 | NCBI WGS metagenome assembly OMJG01 (sample SAMN03771674, study PRJEB25209) | food metagenome | isolation source: Cotija cheese | place: Mexico:Jalisco,Michoacan | collected 2011-12-12 | reverse complement strand
GTCTCCGTGTCCTCGGACCGGCTGTTCCCACCGGAACAGGTGGGCATCCTCGCCGAGGCGCTGCCGGGGAGAGTGCGACACCACATCATCGACTCCCCGGTCGGCCACGACGGGTTCCTCACCGAGACCGAGAAGATCTCCGCGGTGCTCGCCGACTTCCTCACCGACTGAGACCGTCGGGGCTGGCTGGCGGCGGGCACCGTCGCTGCCAGCCAGCGACCCGAATCTCCCCAAGCACCAGAAGACCCCCGCAGACCGTTCGCTGCGGGGGTCTTCTGGTGGGCCCGGATCACGGGCCTGCGGTCACCGTGCGGCGGCCTTCGCCTTCTTCTTCGCGGCCTTGCGCAGCTGCTTCTCGTCGATTGGGAAGTCCTGGCGAGCTCGCGCCCGGCGGTAGTAGTCGGCGGCCTCGGCCTGACGCTCGGCTTCGACACCGGAGGCGATGGTGGCCCGACGGTGGACATCCGAGTAGCCGAATGCCGAGACGAGGTCGAGGGCGTTGGCCGCGAGCTTCTGGCACAGACGGTTCAGCGTCTCGTTGATCTGGCGTGCACGCGACATCGGCAGGCGACCGTACATGAGGTGCCAGGCCATATGCTTCTCGATCAGTCCGAGACCGTAGGTGTCACGCAGACGACGGAAGGCCTTGGCCTGATCGGCGTCGGTCTGCTCCCTCATCTTCTCGTCGAGTGCCTTCCACTTCTCGAGCTCGACATAGGCGCGTGCCATCTCGATGAGCTCATGCTGGTGGACGTTGAACAGATCGGCCGCCTGCGCGGCCGGCATCTTCGTCGCAGGCCGCAGCGCCTGAGCGACTCCGGCGACCATGACCTCCAGACGCGTTTCGAGCAGGGTCCGCTGCAGGCGTCCCGACCTGATCCGCTTGTCGCCGAGGTTCGGGGTCAGCGCATCCGAGATCGCCCGTCCGGCATTGGCCAGACCGGTGCGGTAGAGCGTATGTTCGGCGGCCTGGGTGCCGATGAAGCGGGCGGCTCCGCCGACGTCGAGGTTCGCGAAGTCCTTGGCATAGTCGCCGAGGAGGCGCTTGGCCACGAGCTGCAGCAGCACCGTATTGTCGCCTTCGAAGGTGACGTAGACGTCGAGGTCGGCGCGCAGCCCCACGAGGCGGTTCTCCGCCATGAATCCGGCACCGCCGCAGGCCTCACGGCATTCCTGGATGACGTCGAGCGCCATCCAGGTCGAGTCGGCCTTGAACGCAGCCGCCCGGGTCTCGAGCAGAGCCCGGTTCTCGTCGGAGTCATCGGCTCCGGCGAAGACCTCTTCGAAGGAGGTCAGCAGCTTCTCGTGCGCGAACGCCGAGGCATAGACGGCGGCGAGGGCCGGCATGAGGCGACGCTGATGCTGGCCGTAGTCGAGCAGAGTCGTCTCGGCGAAGTCATCGCCGGCCGTGAACTGCTTGCGCTCGAGTCCGTAGCGCACGGCGATGTCGAGGGCGATCTTCGATGCGACCACGGAGGCGCCGTCGAGCGAGACCCGGCCCTGGACCAGGGTGCCGAGCATCGTGAAGAAGCGGCGTCCCGGCGATTCGATGGGGGAGGAGTACGTGCCGTCGGCGGTGACGTCTCCATAGCGATTGAGCAGGTTGGTGCGTGGGATCCGCACGGAGTCGAAGGCGAGGCGACCATTGTCGACTCCCTTGAGCCCGCCCTTGTAGCCGTCGTCTTCGATCGAGACTCCCGGCATCGGCTCACCGGCCTCGTCGCGGACGGGCACGAAGAATGCATGCACCCCGTGCTTGACTCCCTTGGTGATGAGCTGAGCGAAGACGACGGCGGCCCGGGCATCGCGGGCGGCGTTGCCGATGTACTCCTTCGTTGCGGCCCGGAAGGGGGTCTCGATGACGAACTCTTCGGTTGCCTCATCGTAGGTGGCGGTGGTCGCCACGTTCGCCACATCGGAGCCGTGCCCGATCTCCGTCATCGCGAACGAACCCAGCAGCCGGCCGGACTGAGCGTCGAGCAGCCATTTCTGATGCTGCTCCTTATTCCCGAGGTGGAGGATCGCGCCGCCGAAGAGTCCGAACTGGACGCCGGCCTTGATCTGGAGGCTGGGGTTTGCGGTCACGGTCTCTTCGAACCCGGCGACGTTCGTGGCGTGTTCGTTCTTTCCGCCCATCTCCGGTGACAGCCCTGTCATCGGCAGTCCGGTCTCGGCCATCATCATGACCCCGTCGAGGGTCTTCGCCCGTGCGGTGTCGAGATCATCGGCCGGATCGTCATGGGTCGACGACGCTTCGGCCAGGGTCCGCCCGAGTCGGCGAGCTTCTGCCCACTGTCCGTCGAGGACGTCGTTGATGGCTTTCGGGTCAAGAGACAGCTTCATTGTTCTACTCCTCGTTGTTCGGGCAGGGTTGCCCAGAGCCAATGGGTGATGGTGGTGGCGAATTCCTCGGGCCGGTCCGGTCGGGACAGCCACGTCTCAGTGGCGGCGCGCACGAAACCGATCGCTCCGGCCGACCACAGCCGAGCCTGCTCCCCGCTCAGGCCGAGGCGTTCGGCCAGCTGCCCGGCAACGGAATTGAAGAAACCGCCGGTCTCCTCGGGCGCGAACCGGTTGACCGCGGTGTCGCAGAAGCGATACACGTTCGGAGAATTCGCGGCGAGCGTGACGAATGCGCGGATCATCGCGGCCAGGGACTCCTGCGCCGCGGCTGAGCCCTCGCCCTTCGCCGAGGAGGCCGCGGCCTCGTCGAGAGACCGGACGATGACGCCCATCGCCCATTCGCCCATGGCCGCCTGCAGACCTGCCCGGTCGGTGAAGTATCGGTAGAGCACCGACTTCGACGTCCCGGTCGCGTCCGAAATCTGCTCCATCGACATATCGTCGCCGTACTCCTCGACGACGAGCCGCACGGAACGCAGAAGTTCGCGACGACGCTCATTGCGATGCTTCTGCCATCTCGTCGAGCGACCGTCTGTGATCGATTTCATGTAACCGACAGTATCAGGTACTGTCGGTATCGGCTAAATCAACCACTCGGAGGTGCACATGTCCGCTCCCAACAACCGCGCCGTCATCCTCGGCGGCAATCGAATTCCCTTCGCCCGCTCGAACAAGCAGTACGCGAAGGCCACGAACCTCGATATGCTCACCTCGACCATCGACGGGCTCGTTGCCCGCTTCGGACTGGCCGGAGAGAACATCGGCGAGGTCGCCGGAGGTGCAGTCCTCAAGCATTCGAAGGACTTCAACCTCACCCGGGAAGCCGTGCTCGGCTCCGCCCTGGCACCGACGACCCCCGCCTTCGATCTTGGTCAGGCCTGCGCCACCGGCCTCGAAGCCGTGGTCAGCCTCAACAACAAGATCAACGCCGGGCAGATCGAATCCGGAATCGCCTCGGGCGTGGATTCGACGTCCGACGCTCCGATCGTCATCAACGATTCGATGCGCGAGATCCTCCTCGAGCTCACCCGTGCGAAGACGATGGTGCAGAAGGCGAAGATCGCCTCCCAGATCCGCCCCGCCTACCTTGCACCGCAGGCTCCGAGCACGGGCGAACCGCGCACGGGCTTGAGCATGGGCGAGCACCAGGCGATCACCACCGCCGCCTGGGGCATCAGCCGACAGGCTCAGGACGAACTGGCAGTGGCCTCGCATAAGAACCTCGCCGCGGCATGGGAATCGGGCTTCTTCGATGACCTCACCACCCCGTACCTCGGGGTCAGCCGCGATACGAACATGCGTGCCGACTCGACCGTGGAATCCCTGGCGAAGCTCAACCCCGTCTTCGGCAGGAAGCTCGCCGCCGAGGCGACCATGACCGCCGGCAACTCGACTCCGCTGACCGACGGCGCCTCCTCGGTGCTGCTGGGCAGTGAGGACTGGGCCGCCGAACACGGATTCACCCCGTTGGCGCGCCTTGTCGATGCCGAAGCAGCCGCCGTCGATTTCGTCGACGGCGACGAAGGTCTGCTCATGGCCCCCGCCTACGCAGTTCCGCGGCTGCTGGCCCGCAACGGGCTGACCTTCGACGACTTCGATGTCTTCGAGATCCACGAAGCATTCGCCTCCACTGTGCTCTCGCACCTGGCCGCCTGGGAATCCGAAGAGTTCTGCAAGGACAAGGCCGGACTCGATGCGGCACTGGGCACCATCGACCGCGACAAGCTCAACCCGCTGGGCTCGAGCCTGGCCGCAGGTCACCCCTTCGCCGCCACCGGCGGGCGGATCATCGCCAGCACCGCCAAGCACCTGAAGACCACCGGCAAGAAGCGCTCCCTGGTCTCGATCTGCGCCGCAGGCGGACAGGGACTCACTGCGATTGTGGAGGCAGCATGAAAGACACCTATCTCTCCCTCGTCAACGGACCGCTGAAGCAGGTGGCCAAAACCCTCGGCCTGCCGCAGCCGGTGGAACTCAACCGCTTCGGCTCCACCCCGGCGTCCTATGAGAACAAGCCGGTCCTCGTCCTCGGCACCGGTCCGGGAGCCCAGGGGCTGGCCGATCAGCTGCTGGAGAACGGACTCGAGGTCCGCCGCAACGCCCAGACCGGGGAGAAGCTGCGGGCCGTCATCGCCGTCCTCGACGACGCGCAGTCCCCAGCCGACCTGTCACCGGTCGTCCTCGAGATCGGCGCCGCCCTGCGTTCACTGGCCGCCTGTGGTCGAGTGATCACAATCTCGACGGCACCGGATGCGCAGAACCAGACACCGGAGCAGGCCGCCACCGCCCAGGGCATCACCGGCTTCACCCGGTCGGTCGCCCATGAGATGCGCGCCGGCGCGACCGCCAACGGAATCCTCCTCGACGGCGTCGACCTCACCGCGCCCTCGGTGACAGCGGCGCTGTGGTTCCTGCTCTCCGGCAAATCCGCCTATGTCTCCGGTCAGTTCCTCACGGTGTCTTCGGATGCCGGGCAGCGGCTGAGCCTAGACGAATTCATGTCCACCGGTGACGCCGGCCCGCTGGCCGGACGCACCGCCGTGGTCACCGGTGCCGCACGCGGAATCGGAGCCGCGATCGCCGAGAACCTCGCCCGCGACGGCGCCTACGTCATCGGCGTGGACATGCCGCAGGCCGGGCAGGCGCTGGCGCAGGTGATGAACCGGATCGGCGGCAAGTCGCTGCAGCTCGACATCACCGCAGCCGATGCCCCGGACAAGATCGTCGAGGCGCTCGGAGCGCCCGTGGACATCCTCGTCCACAACGCCGGCATCACCCGCGACAAGATGCTGGCGAACATGGACGCGGCCAAATGGGATTCGGTCATCGCCGTCAACATCGCCGCGCAGACGATGATCAATGCGCGCCTCTCGGAGAAGGGACTCTTCGCCGACGGCGCACAGGTCGTCTCCCTGGCCTCGACCTCGGGAATCGCGGGCAACCGCGGCCAGACGAACTACGCGACTTCGAAGGCCGGAGTCATCGGACTCACGGCCGCCTCGGCGGAGGACTTCGGCGCCCGCGGGGGAGCGATCAATGCGGTGGCGCCCGGGTTCATCGAAACGGATATGACCGCGAAGATGCCCACCCTCACACGCCAGGTCGCGCGCCGGCTCTCCAGCCTGCAGCAGGGCGGTCAGCCGGTCGACGTCGCCGAAGCCATCGGCTTCCTCGCCTCCAGCGGTGCCCGCGGCATCAACGGGCAGACCCTGCGCGTCTGCGGTCAGAACATGGTGGGTGCATGATGGCGGATTCGATGCTTCCCGTCTACGCCCGTGCCCTGCTCAAGACGCTGCCGGTGGGACCGCGCACCGGTCCGGAGCTGCCGGACCATGCGATCGATCGCAGCATTCCGCTCGAATCGGTCGCCTATGCGGGCTTCGCCCATGTCGTCGGTTACGGCTTGAGCGATATCGTCCACCCCGGCTATCTGCACATCCTCGGCTTCCCGCTGAGCATGCAGCTGCTGGCCGACCCCGAAGTGCCGCTGCCGATGATGGGGATGGTCCACATCCACAACCGCGTCGACATGCATTCGCAGGCCCGCCTCGGCGAGGTCGTGGATTTCCACCTCGAGCTGGCCGGTCCCTTCGAGCACACGAAGGGCACGACGATCGAGGTTCGGCTCGAGGCGAAGGTCGACGGTCGTCCCGTGATGGACGAGGTGTCCACGTATCTGGCCAAGGGGCGCAAGCTCTCCGGAGCCAAGCCGAAGGCACAGGTTCCGCACCTCGAGTTCACGGCGCCGCAGCCCAGTGCCCTGTGGCGTCTGGATCCGATCATCGGTCAGCGCTATGCGAAGGTCTCCGGTGACTACAACCCGATCCACCTCAACGGTCTGGCCGCGAAGGGATTCGGATTTCCGCGGCAGATCGCCCATGGGATGTACAGCGCCTCCCGGGCGTTCTCGGCGATGGATCCGCGGCTCGAGTCCTACCGCTGGGATGTGTCCTTCGCGAAGCCGATCCTGCTGCCCGGCACGGTCGGCTATGCGCTGACCGAAGGGCGTCGTCACGAGGCTGCGCAGTCGGCCGTCTTCGACCTGAAGAACGGCAAACCGCACGTCCTGTCGCAGGTGGCACACCTCGACTGATGGCATGATAAGTGCAGTGCGTCACAAAAGCCGATTTCGATTTTGCGACACCGTTTCGCGCATGTAGAGTTATCTCTGTTGCCAGCGCGAGTGGCGGAATTGGTAGACGCGCTAGCTTGAGGTGCTAGTGCCCAACTTATCGGGCGTGGGGGTTCAAGTCCCCCTTCGCGCACAACGAGGAGACGGCCTCCGGATTTCGGTCCGGAGGCCGTTTTCGCATTCAGGAGTCGGAGCCGTCCGCGGCACAGGGGCTTCCGGCTTCCACGGGTCGAAAGTTCATACGCCCTGATCGAGATCACCGCGTATGAATTTCGAACCCGCGGGTACGGGGCGCAGGCCGAAATGTGTGTGCTGGCTGATCCGCTGGTGCACACCGTGTGGTCGGTCAGCAACGCCCGCCGGTGGGATACGGTGGTGGTTGTCAGACCGATCACAGCACCGCCGCGTGATCGAACCACCATCGAGGGGAGCCCCCGTGTTTGATTTCAGCGCCGCAGAGGACGAAGTCACCGAACTGTGCCGTCAGCTCATCCGCATCGATACCCAGAACTGGGGCGGAAACAAGGCGAACCCGGAGCTGCCGGCGGCCGAACTCATCGCGTCCTGGCTCGCCGAGGTGGGCCTGAAGTCCGAAATCGTCGAATCGTCGCCGGGAAGGGCCAACCTCGTCGCCCGTGTGAAAGGCTCCGACCCGAATGCTCCGGCACTCGTCGTCCACGGTCACACGGACGTCGTTCCGGCCGCAGCCGAGGACTGGAGCGTCGACCCCTTCGAAGGTGTCATCAAGGACGGACTTCTGTGGGGCCGCGGTGCGGTGGACATGAAGGACATGGACGCGATGATCGTCGCCTCCGTCCGTGCCATGCTGGCCCAAGGGCTCACCCCTCGTCGGGACCTCGTGATCGCCTTCTTCGCCGACGAGGAGGCCGGAGGCAATTACGGCGCCCGCCATATGGTGCGCAATCGTCCCGAGCTGTTCTCCGGAGCCACCGAGGCGATCTCGGAGGTCGGAGGCTACTCCGTGGATGTCCGTGGGCAGCGCGTCTACCTCATCCAGACCGCCGAGAAGGGCTTGGCCTGGCTCAACCTCGTCGCCCACGGCACAGCCGGACACGGATCCCAGCGCAATGACGACAACCCGGTCACGCGTCTTGCCGCAGCGATCACCCGGATCGGCAACCACCCGTGGCCCCAGGAGATCCCCCTGGCCACGCGGAAGCTGCTCGAGGGCGTCTCCGAGCTCACGGGAATCGAATTCACGGCAGAGACGATCCCGCAGCTGCTCGCCGAACTCGGTTCGGTCGAGAAGTTCGTGGCACCGACCCTGCAGAACACCTCCAACCCGTCGTTCCTCGACGCCGGTTACAAACACAACGTCATTCCCGGTACCGCGACCGCTTATGTCGACTGCCGCACTCTGCCGGGCCAGCACGAGGACGTCATGCTCACAATCAAGGAACTCGCGGGAGAGGGCATCGACATCTCCGCCGAGGATGAGGGCGAGGCCCTCGAATCGCCGTTCGACACCCCGCTGGTTGAGCAGATGCGCAAGAGCCTCCTCGCCGATGATCCGAGTGCGAACGTCCTGCCCTACACTCTCTCCGGTGGCACGGACAACAAGTCGATGGCCGAACTCGGCATCACCGGCTACGGTTTCGCCCCGCTCCAGCTCACCGGCGACCTCGACTTCCCGGCCATGTTCCACGGCGTCGACGAGAGGGTGCCGATCTCGGCGCTCAAGTTCGGGACGCGGGTCCTCGGCGATTTCCTGATGAAGGCCTGACCGGCACCGGCAGAATCGTCACGACGATCCCGATGAGCACTCCGACGGCGCTGACCACCGTGATCAGTGTGACCTCGGAGCCGGGAATCGGCAGCAGCGCATCGAGTGCCAGTGCCCCGACCAGGTTGCCGAAGAGCGCGAACAGGCTGAGCAGCAGCACGCCCAGCCTGGCCACGGTCACCGTGGTCAGAGCGATGAAGACCACGCCGAAGGCCCCGCCGAGGAGGATCCACCACTGATCCGGTGCGGTCGGGAATCCGCGCCAGGCAACGCCGGTCATGAGCAGGACGACCGTGCCGATGACGAGCGCTGCGAAGCCGACGGTGAAGTTCACCGTGGTCGCGACCACCGCCGATTCGGTGGCGGCGCGGATATGGCCGTTGAAGGCCTGCTGCACACTGGTCAGCGCCCCGGAGACGAACGGAAGCAGGGGAGTCCACAGCGGTATGCCCGACTGCAGGCGGTCGCCGGCGGCGAAGGCCAGGGACGCGAGCACGATGAGCACGCCGAGGATGCGCAGCACATTCAGGCGCTGTCGCCCTCCCGGCGGCAGCTCGGTGGAATCGACGATGAGTCCGCCGGTGACCTGACCGGAGACGAAGGCCATCGTGAACATCGCCACTCCCATCAGGGGAATGGTCGTGGCCTGCGCGATGACGACGAGTCCGCCGCTCAGGCCCCCGAGGAGCATCCACCACGGAAGACTGCGGTCACGCAGCAGTCCGACGAGGCGGCGGGCGGAGGTTCGAGAGCGGGCCGAGACAGCCAAGGCGATGCCGACGCAGAGGAGTCCGACGAGGAACGAGATGAGTGCGGCGAAGACGGCGTGGCCGAGCACCAGACCGAGCAGCCCGTTCGCCCGACCCTGCAGGGACATCGCCGCACCCGCAGCGATCGTGACGAGGCCGGCGGTGAGGACGGGGACGAGGGACGGAGACCTCAACCGATCAGCTGCTGACCGCCAGCGGCATGATCTTGCGGCGCAGCCACACGGTGCGGACTCCGCCGACGGAGATGCGGGTGCGGGCGAGCTCCCACTGTCCGTATTCCGCCTGGTCGTTGAGTTCCTGCAGGCTGACCGACCGCGGCACATCCCTGGAGAACGAGACCTTCCGGAACTCGTAGGTCATACGTGGACGCTGACGTTTCATAGCCTCACCCTAGACGATCTGGGCTAATCTTGACGGTATGCCCGTCATCGTTCTGCTGCGGCACGGCCTCTCCAGCGCCAACGTCTCCGGAATCCTGGCCGGACGCGCGCCCGGCGTGTCCCTCACCGAGGAGGGAACCCGGGCGCTGCGGGCCAACCTCGAGCTGCTGCCGCACCGGCACTTCGCCCAGCTTCTGCATTCGCCCCTGCAGCGCTGCGAACAGACCGCGACCATCGCGGCGGAGGCAGCCCGGTTCGAGCGCATCGATGCCGACGATGCCGTCATCGAACTCGACTACGGCGAGTGGACGGGCCGATCGCTCACAGAGTTGGGGGAGGAGCCCCTGTGGGCGACCGTGGTGAAGACGGCCTCGCAGGCCAGGTTCCCCGGAGGGGAATCCATCACCGAGGCGGCCGAGCGTGCGACGGCCCGCGTCCGTGACCTCGTGGCTCAGCTGCGCGAAGAGGAGCGTGCCGATGCGGAACTCGAATCCGCCGCGGATTCCGGAACGGACGCGGGGAAGTCGGCGCCGCCTCGGTGGGCGATGATCGTCTCCCATGGAGACATCATCAAGGCGATCATCGCCGATGCGCTGGGGATGCCGCTGGACGATTTCCAACGGCTGAGTGTGGCTCCCGGGTCGTTCACGGTCATCGACTTCGCCGGTGACAAGCCGGTGCTCGCCGCGATGTCGGTGACAGCCGCCGGACTCGCCCAGTCGGCCGCCGTCGGCGGCGGCGGAATGCGCTGATCCCGGCACTCGTGGGCGAATGCCGGGATCAGATGATGCTGGAGTGTCGGACCGTCAGCCCGAAATGAAATGCGCGGGCTCAGATCGCTGCGAGGACTCCCGTGCCGAGCAGGATGTAGAGGACGATGCCCAGGGCCACGCGGTACCAGACGAAGATGGCGAACGACTTCGTCTCCACATACTTGAGGAACCAGTGGATGACGACGAGGCCGAGAGCGAACGAAATCACTGTGGCCAGCATCGTCGGTCCCCAGCCGAGCACCATGGCCTCACTGCGACCAAGCGTCTGCGCCACGCCGTAGAGGCCTGAGCCGACGACGGCGGGAATGGCGAGCAGGAACGAATAACGCGCGGCGGAAGGACGATCGAAGCCCATGAAACGGCCGGCCATGATCGTCCCTCCCGAGCGTGACACGCCGGGAATGACGGCGAGCGCCTGGGCCAAGCCGAACAGGATGCCCTGACCCCAGTTCATATCCTCGAGGGTGCGTTCGCGTTTCCCTGCCCAGTCGGCGATGCCGATGATGAGGCCGAAGACGATGAGCATCGTGGCCGTGATCCACAGGCTGCGCAGAGCACCCTCGATGTAGTCCTGGAAGAGCAGACCGATGATGACGATGGGGATCGAACCGACGATGATGAGCCAACCCAGGCGCACCTCGGGGTCCTTGCGGTCATGCTTGCCGACGAGTGCCTTGCACCATTTCGAGATGATAGTGACGATATCGCGCCAGAAGTAGACGACGACGGCCGCCTCGGTGCCGATCTGGATGATGGCGGTGAAGAACGCGCCCGGATCGGACCCCGGGAGCATGAGCTCGCCGACGATGCGCACATGCGCCGACGACGAGATCGGGAGGAACTCCGTGAGTGCCTGAACGATTCCGAGCACGGCGGCGACCAGCCAGTCGTACATACGACTCCTTGAGATTATGAGGTGGGAACGAAACCACGGTAGTCGCAGCATCAGGTAACCTCAAGAAGCATGAAGCACCAACGCCTCGGCACCACCGGTCTGGAAATCAGCGATGTGGGTCTCGGGACCTTCGAGTGGGGGCACCGGGTCGATGACCAAGTCGCCCAGCTCCTCGTCGATAGCTACAACGACGCAGGTGGCAACCTCATCGAGCTGCCCAGCTCGGCCACAGCCTCCGCAGAGGTGCTCGGGCGGCTGAGACTTCCCGAAGAGATTCTGCTGCTGTCCCGCGTGGGCGTGTCCATGAGTGATCCCGACCACATCGAGGTCGGGCTCGGGCGCTCGAGAATCCTCAGCCAGGTCGACTCGCTCCTGAACACGGTGGGACGCGATCACCTCGACGTGCTCGTCCTCGACGTCTTCGATGCCGAAGTCGACCGCGCCGAGACCGCCTCGGCCGTTGAGACGCTGCTCACGCTGGGGAAGATCCGTTACGTCGGGGTGTCCCACCACACCGGGTGGCAGCTGGCGGAGATGCGCGGAGCCGGGATTCCGATCGCCTGCGCCGTCGCCGAATACTCGCTGCTCAACCGCGAGGCCGAAGCAGAGCTCATGCCCGCCGCCGACTATGCGGGAGTCTCAGTCATCGCCGGAGCGGGACTGGGCCGCGGAGTGCTCACCGACAAATACCGGAACGCGACTCCGCAGGATTCGCGCCTGGCGGGGGAGCTGAGCGAATACGCCGGTGCCTACCTCGACGAACGCTCGAACCGTGTTCTGGCCGGCGTCCGTCGCGCCGCGACCGCGCTGGGCGTGTCGACAGTCGACATCGCGTTGGCCTTCAATCGCCAGCACGGAATCGCGAGCACCCTGGTCTCGCCCCGCACTCCGGCACAGCTGGCCGAGGTCACCGGCAGCGAGGTCGAACTGGCCGATGAGATCGCCGAGGTGCTCGACCAGATCTCATGGAGCCCGTCTGCCTAGAGCGAATTTCAGAGTGGGGGACAGGTTGCATGATGAGGCGGACGACAGAAGTGACTCCTCCCCGGGCGAATGATCGACCGTTGAACATCGCCGCGCTGCTTTTCGGAACTGCGGCAGTAGTGGCCTGGTTCGCAGGGGCCGTGTTCGAGGTTCTCAACGGACTGTCCGGTCTCGCGGCCACGTCGGAGAACGGACCTCCCTTTGATGACCGGTACTGGCTGCCAGGTCTCGTGCTCACGAGCGTCGTGCCATTCGCGATTGGCGGCCTTGCGTTCGTACTCGGCCTCATCGGCAGACGCCGCGCTCTGCAAGTTGCAGGTGCCTCGAGGATGGCCACGGCCGCGGTGGCGATGGGCGCGATCTCGTCAAGCCTCGGCCTGCTCGGGATTCTCATTGACGTCTATACGGGACAATTCGACAATGCGCTCTCGCTGCTCTGATCGGCTTCACGGGTGTCGCAGGCGGGGCATGTGCCGTCACGGCAACAAGGCGCACTCGTGCCACGCTTTTACGGAAACCTCCGCGAAGTGGTCAGCGCACGAAGCGCTCAGTCGTCCTCGTCGTCATCGTCGAGGAGGAACTCGTCATCGTCCTTGGCATCCTCGACGTCATCGAAGAGCTCGAACGGGGTGACTTCGTCGAACGCGGTGTAGATCGCGTCTTCGTAGATTTCGAAGGCATCGGCCAAAGCCATATAAGCGGCTTCGACTCGGGGGTCTTGGTCACCGTTGCGGTGTGCGGATGCAGCGTAGTGCTCTCTCACTGCTTCGAGGAATGCGTCCAGGGCCTCACGAGGATCAGTGCTCATGACTCAAATGTATCCCAGGCCGGACCGACATGTAAGTCTTTGAACTAGGCTGAAGACATGGCAGCTCTGTACGACCACCCCACACCCGATCGTTTCGTCGTCGGCACAATCGGACTTCCCGGCGAGAGGACGTTCCTCCTCCAAGCGAAGTCCGGCACCGCGCTCACGACGGTGGTCGTCGAGAAGGAACAGGTCGAGATCCTCTCCGACCGGATCACCGAACTGCTCGACATGGTGATGATCAAGGACCCGGCCGCTCGGGTGCCGCAGACGGCGCTCGACGATCTCATCGACAACGCGGGACTCAACGTTCCCATCGAACCGGAGTTCCGTGTCGGGACGATGAGCCTGGGCTGGGATACCGTCAAACACGAACTCGTCATCGAGTGCTTCGAGCTCACTGAGGCGGACGCCCAGGCCGGAACCTCTGCCGACCCCGATGACGACGAGGTCGAACGAGAGGTCCTGCGCATCGTCCTCGACGCCGCCGCCGCCCGCGAGTTCGCCCGGCGCGGCGAACAGGTCATCAGTGCCGGACGCGGAGACTGCCCGTTCTGCTCCCTCCCGCTCGAACCCGACGGCCACCTGTGCCCCCGGGCCAACGGGATCCCGCGCGCCTGATCGGTGATGGACCACGGGTTTGTCCTCGACGCACTGGCTGCGGGGGAGTGGACGGAGATGGGCGCGATCCCACGCGCCAGCAATGACACCCGGCTGCTCGTGCTCGAACACGCGGGCCGGGCGATCAAGGCCGTCTACAAACCGATCTCCGGCGAACGGCCCCTGATCGACTTCCCGGAGCAGACCCTGGCTCTGCGCGAGGTCGCTGCCTACCGGCTGTCGTCCGCGCTCGATCTGGGAGTGGTCCCGCCGACGGTGCTGCGCGACGATCTGCCGGCCGGCCGCGGATCCCTGCAGGCCTACGTCGAAGCCTCCGACGATGACGAAGCGGTGACCCTGTCGACGGTCAGCGCGATCCCCGTCGACCACACCCCGATCTTCGCCCTGCGCACCGAAGACGGCCGCGACCTCGTGCTCTCCCACTCCGTCGACGGTGCCCTGCGCACCATCGCCTTCTTCGACCTGCTGGCCAACAACGCCGACCGCAAAGCCGGCCATGTCATCACCGGCAGCACGCTGCCGAGCACCGCCGCGTCCGATATCGGCGTCTTCGGCATCGACAACGGGCTGACCTTCCACCGGGAGGAGAAGCTGCGCACCGTGCTGTGGGGTTTCTCTCGCACCTCGTTCTGCGCCGAAGAGATCGATGCTCTGCAGGAAGTCGCCGCCATGGGCGAAACGCTGCGGACGCAGCTGAACGACTGCCTGTCGGCCGACGAGATCCAGGCCCTGGAAGACCGGGCGAACCGGCTTCTCGCCGCCGAGTTCTTCCCCGAAGCACCTGACGATCGCACCGTCATTCCCTGGCCGCCGATCTGAAAGCGGCATCACGTCAACCCGGAAGTGCCGAACGCCTGCCTCTCGGTTAGGCTGGGTGCCGTGAAGTCATGGCCCGAACCTCAACTGCCCCGTCTGACCAGCACCGGCAAGGTGCCCACGGTGTTCGATACGAGCACCCGCAGCCCGCGCCGACTGCGCGGATCCGAGCAGACCGCTCGACTCTACGTCTGCGGCATCACCCCCTACGATGCGACGCACCTCGGGCACGCCGCCACCTATGTGGCCTTCGATCTGCTCAACCGGATCTGGCGCGACGCGGGCCTCGAGGTCGACTACGCCCAGAACACCACTGATGTCGACGACCCTCTGCTGGAGCGCGCCGACGCCACGGGAGCCGACTGGCGCGAACTCGCTGCCTCCCAGATCCAGCTCTTCCGTGAAGACATGGAAGCCCTGCGGGTGATCCCGCCGGCCAGCTTCATCGGCGTCGTCGAATCCGTCGACGAGATCGCCGCCGGAGTCCGCGACCTCGTGGACAGGGGAGCCGCCTACACCCTCGACAACGGTGACGTCTACTATCGGGTGTCGACACAGATCACTCCGCCGTTCGGCACCGTCAGCCATGATGATGCCGAGACCATGGCCGCACTGTCGGCCGAACGCGGCGGAGACCCCGAGACCCCGGGCAAAGAGGATCCCATCGACCCGCTGCTGTGGAGGGCCGAACGCGAAGGCGAACCGTCCTGGGACGGCGGAGCACTGGGCCGGGGACGTCCGGGTTGGCATATCGAATGCACAGTCATCGCCGATCGGTACCTCGGCTTCCCCGTCGATGTGCAGGGAGGCGGCAGCGACCTCATCTTCCCGCACCACGAGATGAGCGCCGCCCACGCCTCGGCTTGGCGGGACACGCCGATGGCGAAGACCTATATGCACACCGGGATGGTCGGCCTCGACGGCGAGAAGATGAGCAAGTCCAAGGGCAACCTCGTCCTCGTCTCGAAGCTGCGTGAACGCGGAGTCGACCCCATGGCCATCCGCACCGTGATCCTGTCCAACCACTATCGCAGCGACTGGAGCTTCACCGACGAGCAGCTGTCCATCGCCGAGGCGCGCCTGCGATCATGGAGGCATGCGGCCAAATGCGAATCCGAATGTCGCCAGGGTCTGCGCGAGCACATCATCGGTCTGCTGCGGGAAGCACTCACCGATGACCTCGACAGCCCGCGAGCTCTGGGGATCCTCGACGAATGGGCCGAACACTATGCGGACTCCGAACCCTCGGAGACCGCGGCGCTCAGCGGAGACCGCGTCGCCGACGCCGTCGATGCCCTCCTGGGCATCCGCCTGCTGGACTGATATCACTCGACCGACATCGCTCGGCCCTCACCGCCTGACCGCCGAATGAGCGTGGTTCACTTATCGCGGCCGCGTTTGCGCAGATAGCGTTCGAACTCGGCCGCGATGGCGTCTCCGCTGGCCTCCGGCAGGTCCGCCGAATCGTTCTGCTTCTCCAACGCCTTGACGAGCTCTGCCAGCCGCGGGTTGAAGGAGACGAGTTCGTCGGCACCGAGTTCCCAGGCCCGGCTCTCCTCCTCGAGCACATGGATGTCGATCTCGATGCCGACATAGCGTTCGACCGCCTTCGCCAGGGCGAGCTCGGCCTTCGGCGACGGAGACTCTGCGAGATAGTCCGGCACGCCCACCCACAGGTTGATCGCCCTGATTCCGCGCCAGCGGCAGGCGACTGCGAGAAGTCCGAGAATGCCGATGGGCCCCTCATAGCCGTTGACGTCGATGCCGAGCCCGGACGCGAGCTCAGCGTCCTCCGTGTTGGCCACGACTGGCAGGGGCCGCGTATGCGGAACCTCGGCATGGAGCCCACCGAGGAGGACGACGGTATCGTCGTCACCGACGTGCGCGAGAATGAGGGTGAGGAACTCCCGCCATTTCAGCCCCGGTTCGTGCCCCTGGATGACCGTGATCGGCAACTCGCCGAGGCGGCCCCGATGCACCGCGACACCCGGCCAGGCGATCGACGCCGTTCCGGCCTCATCGCGGATGATCTCGGGTTCGGAGAAACGGAATTCGTAGAACCCATCGGTGTCGAGGATTTCGGAATCGTCCAGGTGCCAGACCTCGATGAGATCCTTGGCCAGCGAACTCGCCGCTTCGGAAGCATCGGCATCCTGACCTTCGAAGGCGATGAAGACGAGTGCCCCGGACCCGGATGGAAGAATACTCATGGTTCCAGACTACGCTGGGCCTATGACGAACCACGCATCAGCCGACCCTTCCGCCGTCCTGTGGGACATGGACGGAACCCTCGTCGACACCGAGCCGTACTGGATCCGCGCCGAGACCGAACTCATGAACGCCCACGGGCTGTCCTGGTCGGAGGAGCAGGGGCTCGAATTCGTCGGCAACGAGCTGATCGTCTCCGCTCGAATGATGCGCGAGGCCGGTCTCGACCTGCCCGCCGAGGAGATCGTCGAGACCCTGATGGGCAACGTCATCGAACAGATCCGAGCATCCGTGCCGTTCCGGCCCGGTGCGCTGGAGCTGCTGGCCGAGCTCAAGGCCGAGGGCATCCCGAACGTCATGGTCACGATGTCTTACAGACCACTGGCCGAGGCGGTCATCTCCAGCTGTCCGCCGAACAGCTTCGCCGGTCTCGTCTCCGGCGATGAGGTCTCCGCCGGCAAACCGCACCCCGAGCCGTATCTGCGCGGAGCCGCACTGCTCGGCCTCGACCCGGCCGACTGCGTGGCCCTGGAGGATTCGAAGCCGGGTCTGGCCAGTGCCGAGGCGGCGGGAACCATTGCCATCGGGATCCCGCATTTCGTCGACCTCGAGCCCCGTCCGGGCCGGATCCTGTGGGACAGCCTCGAAGGCCGCGGAGTCGCCGACCTGCGACGCCTGCGTGCTCAGCAGAGCGCCTGAACCCTAAGCCCCGACGATCTTCGTGATCTCCGGGGTCGGGGGAGCGGTATTGCCCCAGGCCGGGCACAGCGGCTTGAACGTGCACCAATTGCACAGCGGTGACTTCTTCGGCCGCCACCGATCCGACTCGGCCGAGGCGATGATGTCGTTCCAGATGGCATCGATCTCGAACTGCGTCTGTTCGACCTCGGCCATCGTCGGGTGGGATTTCAGCACACTGCGCGAACCCAGGTACATCAGCTGCAGAGTGTGGACGAGTTCGCCGGAGAGGCGGTAGACGACGAGAGCGTAGAAGCCCATCTGGAACTTCGCCTCCCGCCCGTACTGAGGCTTCGGCTGCTTGCCCGTCTTGTAGTCGACGAGCCGCCGCTCGCCACCCGGGGCGACGTCGACCCGGTCGATGAAGCCGCGCAGTTCGAGACCGTTGTCGAGTGTCGTCCGCACGAACTTCTCCGTCTCCTCCGGTTCGAGATGTTCCGGATACTCGAGCACGAAGTAGGAATCGATGAGCCGACGCGCCGATGTGAAGAACGTCTCCTTCTCGGCGTCGTCCCCGAAGATCTCGAGCACCTCCGGATCCTTCTCGACGAGTTCCTCCCACGCCGGCACGAGCATCGTCTGCGCGAGTTCGGCCGTGCGTTCGCCTGCCGGTGCGGTGAACAGCTTCTCGAGCACCGAATGGACCACCGTGCCGCGGAACGCGGCCTGAGAGGGCGGCTCCGGCAGCTTGTCGATGCTGCGGAAACGGAACTTCAGAGGGCATTGGATGAAGTCGTTGGCCCGCGAGGGCGAGAGACTGGTGAGCTCGGCCATAACTCCACTGTAACGACCTGCACGGACACGACGTGGCGACCAGCGGTCGGAGCGTCGTCGCTGTTAGGCTGAGTAACCGACCCTCAGTGGTCCGCTGACCACGACATCGACCGGAGGAACCCCTTCAATGGCCGCGAAAAACCACCACCCCGGTGCGTCATCGGGTCTGCGCTTGGGCACCGTCCTCGGCGCTCCGGTGATTCTGGCGTGGTCGTGGTTCCTCGCCGCCATCGTGATCACCATCCTCTTCACACCGTGGCTCAACCAGGTCCGACCGGATCTGGGCATCGGGGCCTGGTTCGTCGCCTTCGCCTATGCCGTGCTCCTCTTCGCCTCCGTCTTCCTCCACGAACTCGCTCACGGCGTCGCCGGCCAGTTCTACGGGCAGAAGGTCGCCGCGATCGAGCTGAACATCTGGGGCGGGTTCACCCGGTTCGAACCGCAGATGGACAACCCGCGTGACAAAGCGGCGATGACGAGCTTCGTCATCTCGATCGTGGGCCCCATCGTCAACATCGTTCTGGCCCTGCTGGGATGGTGGTGCCTCAGTGCCGCCAGCCCCACCTCGGTGCCGTGGCTGCTGCTCATCGCCGTCACCTTCGCCAACGTCGCCCTCGGCGCCATCAACCTGCTGCCGGGCATCCCGCTCGACGGCGGCTGGGCGCTGCAGGCGATCATGTGGCGCATCACCGGGTCACAGTTTCTGGGCACGATCGTGGCCAGCTGGGTCGGCCGCATCATCGCCGTCGGCTTCATCGGCTGGTCGGTGATCACCCCGCTGCTGGCCGGCGAACGACCCGACCCGCTGACCGTCGCCTGGATGTCACTCATCGCGATCATGCTGTGGTTCTCCGCCGGAGATGCCGCGACCCACGCCAAACGGGCCCGGAAGATGGAGACCTACGACCTCTCCCAGGTCATCCAACCGGCGATCGCGGCCACCTGGGACGCCGACCTGGCCGACACCCTCGACTATGCGAACACGCTCGGGAACGCGAAGGAGCGCACACTCATCGTCGTCCTCGACCAGAAGGGCCTGCCGTACGGTCTCGTCGACCGACACGCCGCAGCGGGCCGGCTCGCCGAGACCCTGGACGCCGTTCCCGCCGGTGAGGTCGCCCGGCCCCTGGCCGGATGGATCGGCGTGCCCAAGGACATCACCGCCCCGCACCTGCTCGAATCGCTCACGCATCGACCGAAGGCACAGTTCAGCCTGGTCATGGACGGCAACACCCTGGTCGGAGTCATCGACCTGCAGGAGTTCTTCGACGAACTGCTCGCGGCCTGAGCCGGTTGTGTGAGGCAATCCTCACCAGCGTAGAGTGGACTCATCATGACTCAGCCACTGCATTCCCGGCCCCCGCGCGTTCTCAGCCGCGGAGAGAAGGTCCAGCTCACCGACCCCAAGGGGCGGATGCACACCTTCGTGCTCGCCCCGGGTGAGCACTTCCACACGAACAAGGGGCTCATCAGCCACGACGACATCATCGGGCGCACAGAAGGAATCATCGTCGCGAACACCGGGGGAATCGACTTCCAGGTCTTCCGCCCACGCTACGAAGACTTCGTGCTCTCGATGCCCCGTGGCGCCGCAGTCGTCTACCCGAAGGATTCGGGACTCATCGTCACCCTCGGCGATATCTTTCCCGGGGCCACGGTCGTCGAAGCCGGCGTCGGATCCGGAGCCCTGTCGATGGCGCTGCTGCGAGCCGTGGGCCCGAACGGGTCCGTCCACTCATTTGAACTGCGTGAGGAGTTCGCGACGATCGCGGCCGGCAACATCGCCGACTTCTTCGACGGCGAACCGGACAACTGGGCGGTCACCGTCGGCGATCTCGCGCAGACCCTGCCGCAGACGTTCGGCCCCGGCAGCGTCGACCGCGTCGTCCTCGACATGCTCACCCCCTGGAACACGCTCGAGGCGGTCAGCGAAGCCCTGACACCCGGGGGAATCGTCATCGCCTACGTCGCCACCGTCCCGCAGCTCTCCCGCTTCGTCGAAGCCCTGCGCGCCACCGGCAGGTTCGCCGAACCCGAGTCCATGGAGGCCATGGTCCGCGGTTGGCACGTCGACGGACTCGCCGTCCGCCCCGACCACCGGATGATCGCCCACACCGGGTTCCTCATCATGGCCCGCCGGATGGCCGACGGCATCAGCCCGCTGGAGAAGAAGAAACGTCCTCAGGGGGCCACCGCGGCCGCCGAGGATGTGGCGGCGTGGACGGAACCGGAAGTCACCGAGGCGGCCATCGGCACCCGCACCGCACACGGGAAGAAGCTGCGCCGGGTGATGCGCGAGGCCGGCAGACGCCTGCGCACCGAGCCCGAAGGCTCCGCAGATGCGCAGTCCACAGATGTCACAGACAGCCCGACCGGCACCAGCACAGGGCCGAAGGAGGATCGATGACAGAGACCACGACCGAAGTGAAGAAGCTGCGCGAGGACACCGCGTCCCTGCGTCAGCAGCTCTACACCGCGGGCAAACGCAACGAGGCACTGTCGAAGACTCTGCGCATGGCCCGTGATGAGCTCGGCAGGATCAAGGAGGAGGCCAGGCGCCTGACCGAGCCGCCGAACAACTGGGGCACACTCATCGCGCTCGGCGAGAACGCGGTGACTGCCGATGTCATCGTCGGCGGCCGCCGGATGCGTGTGGCCGTCGCCCCCGAGATAGAGCCCGAGAGTCTGCGAGCCGGAGCCGACGTTCTGCTGTCCGAAGGCCTCGTCATCATCGGCACCGGCGACTTCCCACCCGTGGGATCGGTCGTCAACGTCCGCGAATTCGTCGATTCCCAGCGGATCCTCGTCGGAGCCCCCGGCGATGACGAACAGGTCTTCACCCTCGCCGCCGATCTCGTCGACGCAGGACTGCGCGTCGGCGACGCCGTCGTCGTCGACACCCGCACCCATTACGCCCTGCAGGTCGTCGAGAAGCCCGAGGTCTCCTCGCTGCTGCTCGAAGAGGTCCCCGACATCACCTACTCGGACATCGGCGGACTGGCAGACCAGATCGAGCAGATCAAGGATGCCGTCGAACTGCCCTTCGAACATCCCGAGCTCTACACCGAGCACGGACTCAAACCGCCCAAGGGCATCCTGCTCTACGGGCCGCCCGGCTGCGGAAAGACGCTCATCGCGAAGGCCGTGGCGAATTCCCTGGCCGATCGCACGGGGACGGTCCGCACGAGCAAGACCTACTTCCTCAACATCAAAGGTCCGGAGCTGCTGGACAAATACGTCGGCGAGACCGAACGCCAGCTGCGCCTGATCTTCGCCCGAGCGCGAGAGAAAGCCTCAGCCGGGTTCCCCGTCGTGGTGTTCTTCGACGAGATGGAATCACTGTTCCGCACACGCGGCACCGGCAAGTCCTCGGACGTGGAGACGACGATCGTCCCGCAGCTGCTCACCGAGATCGACGGCGTCGAACAGCTCGACAACGTCATCGTCATCGGCGCTTCGAACCGTGAAGACCTCATCGACCCCGCGATCCTGCGCCCTGGCCGACTCGATGTGAAGATCCGCATCGAACGCCCCGACGCCGAGGCGGCCCGCGACATCTTCGAGAAGTATCTGACCGCCGAGCTGCCGCTGCACTCGAGCGTGCTCGCCGGCCACGATACCCCCGCCGAGGCGGTCTCGGCACTCATCGACAGCTGCGTCGAACGGATGTTCGCCGAGACCCCGGAGAACGAGTTCGTCGAGGTCAGCTACGCCGACGGTTCGAAGGAAGTCCTTCACTTCTCTGCGTTCGCCTCCGGGGCGATGATCCACAACATCGTCGACCGGGCGAAGAAGGCGGCGATCAAGTCGCTGCTCGACACCGGCGAACGCGGTCTGCGCACCGGGCACTTCGAGGATGCGATCGCCGAAGAGTTCAGCGAACACGAAGACCTGCCGAACACGACGAACCCCGACGAATGGGCACGGATCTCCGGGCGAAAGGGAGAGCGCGTCACCCATCTGCGGATGATGCACCTCGACACGACGAGGGGAGCCCCGACCGTGCCGTACGAGACCGAGATCGCCGAGGTGCGGCCGAATTCCGATCTCGTCTGAATCGGGTAGAGCAGCGCTCAGCGGCCGCGTCTGCGGCGGCCGGAACCGCCGGAGACGGCCGTGGCGATGAGACGCCAGCCGACCAGGGTGATGAGATTGAGCGAGGTCGCGACGATCATGAAGCTCACCGGCACCGAACCCGGATCGCCGCCGGCACCGGTGATTCCGCGCAGAACGAGTCCGACGAGGACCGTGATCGCCCAGACGCCGGTGCCCGTGGCCAGCGGAGCGATCGGTCGATCCCAGACGGCCGTGAGCAGCCAGGCGATGACGAGGGCTGCCACGAACGGCCACGCTGTGGTCATCAGCCCCTGCGGATCGAAATTGTGAGAATGTGTGTAATGACCGACGATCGTGAACAGAACCACGAGAACGAGGTCGACGATCAGGGCGATGGGGAGATGAGATTTCTTCGTTGCCACGTCCCCGAGTCTAGACCGTGGAGGAGAAGCAGATGCTCAGAGTCGGACGCGTCATGGGAGCCGAGACGGAGTTCGGCCTCAGCCAGCCGGGCAACCCGCGGGCGAACCCGATGCGGGACTCGGCTCGTGTCGTCGACGCCTATGCCGGTCCGCGCGGACTGAAGTCGTCCCAGAACTTCTGGGACTTCGCCACCGAGTCTCCGCTGGCCGACGCTCGCGGCTTCTTCATGAACATCGCCGATGCGGACGTCTCGCAGCTGACCCATCTCCCGCAGGACGATGTCGAAGCCCAGTACCTGGCCAACGTCGTCACGGAGAACGGCGCCCGCTACTACGTCGACCACGCTCATCCCGAATACTCCTCCCCGGAAGTGCTCACCCCACGCGATATCGTCACCTTCGACCGGGCCGGCGACCTCGTCGCCCTCGAGTCGGTGCGGACCCTGGAGAAGAGCGCGGAACCGGTCAATCTGTACAAGAACAACACTGATTCCAAGGGAGCCTCCTACGGCACCCATGAGAACTACCTCGTCGACCGGTCCACCGACTTCGACGACCTCGTGGCCGGCCTCGTCCCCTTCTTCGTCACCCGGCAGATCCTGTGCGGATCGGGACGGGTCGGCATCGGCCGCGAGGGCGAGGGCAAGGGGTTTCAGATCTCATCCCGTGCGGACTTCTTCGAAGCCGAGGTGGGACTCGAGACGACCCTGCGGCGTCCGATCGTCAACACTCGTGACGAACCGCACGCCGATCCCGCGAAGTACCGTCGGCTGCACGTCATCATCGGCGACGCCACGTTGGCGGAGCCCGCCACGTTCGTCCGCTTCGGCTCGACCTCCCTCGTCCTCGGCCTCATCGAGGCGGGGCTGGCACCGCGGATCGAACTCGCCGATGCCCTGCAGTCGCTGTGGGACGTCAGCCACGACCTCAGCCTGACCACCCCGCTGCCGCTGACCGACGGGACGACGGCAACGGCGCTCGAGATCCAAGAGGCCTTCTACTCAGCCTGCCTCGAACACGCAGACCCCGACGATGCCGAGACGAGTCAGGTGCTCGCCGAGTGGCGCCGGTTCCTCGACGGACTCTCGACCGACCCGAAGACTCTCGCCGACTCCATCGACTGGGTCGCCAAGTGGGTGCTGCTCGAGAGCTACCGCTCCCGCGAGGGAATCGACTGGGACCATCCGAAGCTGGCCCTCATCGACGTCCAGTACCACGATGTGCGCCCGGAGAAGGGGCTCTTCCACAAGCTCGAACGTGCCGGGCGCATCCGCCGGATGACCACCGACGCCGAGGTCGAAGCCGCCGTGGTCAACGCTCCCGACGGGACCCGGGCGTTCCTGCGCTCCGTGGCGGTCAGCCGCCTCGGGGAGGATCTGGTGGCCGCCAGCTGGGATTCCCTCGTACTCAATGCGGGAGCCTTCGGAGTGGTGCGCCTGCCCATGGACGAACCGCTCAAGGGCACTCGCGAACTGCTCGCCGAACGAGTCGAGAGAATCGAGACCGCCGAGGACCTGCTCAAGGCACTCGGAGTGGATAGACTGAGCGTGAAGAACGACTGAAGGAGTGTGAGATGAGCTCGCAGGAACAGGTCCAGAGAGACAAATCGTCCGGTGGGGGAGACGCCCCCGTCGATCCGCCGGAGGCCGTGCAGGGACAGATCAACACTCAGAACGTCGATTCCATCCTCGACGAGATCGACGGCGTGCTCGAATCGAACGCGGAGGAATTCGTCAAGAACTTCGTGCAGAAGGGCGGCCAATGAGATGGCAGGATTCCCTCCTGCATTCTTGAGTTCGACGAGCAACTCGTTCGTCGAACTCGCCCGTTCCCTCGCCCCCGAGGCGCTGCCGCACCCCGGTGCCCGGGATCTGGCCGAACAGTCCCCGGAGGGCACGACGATCATCTGCTTCCGCACCGCCGGCGGAATCCTCATGGCCGGTGACCGGAGGGCGACGATCGGCAACCTCATCGCCTCGCATTCGATGGAGAAGGTCAAAGCCGCCGATGACTACTCCGTCATCGGCATCGCCGGCACTGCCGGTGTCGCCCTCGACCTCATCCGGCTTTTCCAACTCGAACTCGAACACTACGAGAAGATCGAAGGCGCCCGCCTGTCGCTCAACGGCAAAGCCAACCGACTCGCGGCGATGCTGCGCGGAAACCTCGGCCTGGCGATGCAGGGACTGACCGTCGTCCCGCTGTTCGCCGGAGTCGACGAATCGCGACCCCAGGGCCAGATCTTCAGCTTCGACGTCACCGGCGGAAAGTACGAAGAGCACCGGTTCCATTCCATCGGCTCCGGTTCCGGCTTCGCCCGCGGGGCACTGAAGAAGCTGTGGCGGGCCGATCTCGACCAGGAGCAGGCGATCTCCGTGGCCGTCGAAGCTCTCTTCGACGCCTCCGACGACGATTCGGCGACGGGCGGACCGGACTTCGTCCGCCAGATCGCCCCGACGATCGTCACCGTCGACCTCGAGAACGGGGTCACCGAGGTCGATTCGGCCACCGTCTTGGACACCGCCACCGAGGTCGTCGCCCGCCGCACGGCCACCGCTCGGTGATGAGTGCGGCACAGCCACCGCGAAAGGATCGTCGATGAGTCAGGCACCGTTCTACGTCTCGCCCGAACAGCTGATGAAGGATCGGGCGGACTTCGCCCGCAAGGGCATCGCCCGCGGCCGCTCCGTGGTCGTCATGCGCTTCGACGCCGGAATCCTGCTGCTGGCGGAGAACCCGTCACCGACGCTGCACAAGATCGCTGAGATCTACGACCGGATCGGCTTCGCCGCCGTCGGCAAGTACAACGAATTCGAGACCCTCCGTCAGGCCGGAGTCCGCTATGCCGATCTGCGCGGATACTCCTATGACCGCACCGACGTCACCGCTCGTGGACTGAGCAACGCGTACGCGCAGACGCTGGCAGGAGTCTTCACGACCGAGTCGAAGCCCTTCGAGGTCGAACTGGTCGTCGCCGAACTCGGACTCACCCCCGAGACCGACCAGCTCTACAGGCTCAGCTACGACGGCTCCGTCATCGACGAGACCGAACATGTGGCCATCGGCGGTCAGGCCGATGCGATCACGGCATCTCTGGCAGGGGTGCGCAGCTCGCAGATGAGTCTGTGCGAAGTGTTCAACCACGGTGCCGCCGCTTTGGCCGCCGCAACCCAGGCGAGCCTGGCCACCGACGCACTCGAGGCCGCCGTCCTCGATCGCACGACGTCGAAGCAGCGGACGTTCCGCCGCCTCGACGATGCGGCGATGAGCGAACTGCGGGAGGACTGAATGGCACGCATCTACGGGCTCGAAACCGAATACGGACTCGCCCACACCGCCGATCCCGAGGGGCGGCGCATCGGCCCCGAGGAGATCGCCCGCTACCTCTTCCGCCCCGTCGTCGAATGGGGTCGGTCGTCGAACGTGTTCCTGCCCAACGGGTCGCGCCTCTACCTCGACGTCGGCTCCCACCCGGAGTACGCGACGGCCGAGTGCGATGACTTGGGCGACCTGCTCGCCCAGGATCGGGCCGGCGAAGGTCTGATGATCGACCTGCTGGACAAGGCGCAGGCCGCACTCGACGCCGACGGCATCGGCGGACGTGTGCACATGGTCAAGAACAACACGGATGCGGCAGGGAACTCCTACGGCTCGCACGAGAACTTCCTCATCCGCCGCACCCTCGACTTCAACCGTCTGACCACGGTGCTGCTGCCCTTCCTCGTCACCCGGCAGCTGCTCGTCGGTGCCGGAGCCGTGATCCCGCGCCGTTCGGCCTTCACCCCCGATGAGGAAGCCGACCGGTCGGAGATGATGTTCGGTCTCTCCGCCCGATCCGATGTCATGTGGGAGGGACTGTCGTCGGCGACGACACGGTCGCGTCCGATCATCAACGCCCGCGACGAACCGCACGCCGATGCGGAGAAGTACCGGCGGCTGCACGTCATCGTCGGTGATTCCTCGATGTCGACAGCCACCTCGGCGCTCAAGATCGGATCCGCCGTTCTCATGCTCGACCTCATCGAACAGGGGGCGCGGATCCCGGAGAACGGGCTGCGCCACCCGGTGCGCGATATCCGCCTCGTCGCCCGCGATCTCACGGGACGGGTCGTGCTCGAACGCACGGACGGAACCACGACGACGCCGCTGGGACTGCTCGCCGACTACCGGGACCGGGCACAGCGGATCGTGGAATCCGGGGAGCACAGCCTCGGCGACGACGAACTCGCCCACTACATCATCGACCTGTGGACGCGGATGCTCACCGCCGTCGAATCGCAGGACTTCTCGACCGTGGACACGGAGATCGACTGGGTGATGAAACGCACCCTCATCGAACGGTCCATGCAGCGCGGAATCACCGATATCACCGATGCACGCATCCATCGCCTCGACATCGCCTTCCACGACATCACACCCGCAACGGGACTGTTTCCCAAGCTCGAAGCCGCCGGAATGGCGAAGATCCTCGTCCCCGCCGAGGCGGTCGAATGGGCGAAGGACACACCGCCTGCGAGCACACGGGCGGCGATCCGCGGCGAATTCGTCCGCGCGGCCCATGCCGCCCGACGCGACTACACCGTCGACTGGGTGCACCTGCGTCTCAACGACGAATCCGGTCGAGCAGTCGCACTCAAGGACCCGTTCGCCACGACGCACCCGCAGGCGGAAACACTCATCGCGGGCCTGTAAGATCGCCCTGTGATCCGGTCTGGCCCCTATCCGGGCACGGCCTCGGCGTGACGAAAGGAAACCAGTGCGCACCAAAGTGCTCAGCGCCATCGCGGCGGGCCTGTTGCTGCTCTCGGCCTGCGGGCAGGGTGATGAGTCCGAGGACTCGACCACACCTCCGCCGTCGGTGGCCGCTCAGGATGCGAAGTCGACCAGCCTCGACGACATCACCGTCGACGGCAAGATCGGGAAGAAGCCCGAGGTCAGCTTCGAGGCACCGCTGGTCATGGACAAGACCGAGAAGAAGGTGCTCGAACAGGGCACCGGCGACAAGATCGCCGACGGCGAACAGGTCACGGCACAGATGACGCTGGTCTCCGGCACGACCGGCAAAACCGTCGAATCCAGCTACGACTCGGACGCCGCGGCCGGCTTCCCCATGGACAAGTCGCAGATCTCCGAAGACCTCTACAACGCACTCATCGACGTCAAGGTCGGATCACGCGTGATGATGTCGCTCAACGGCAGTGCCCAGCAGGGCGAAGCCTCTCAGACGCTCGTCTACGTCATCGACATCGAGGACGCGAAGAAGCCGTTGACCCGCGCCGAGGGTGAGAAGGCCGATCAGTCGGACAACCCCGTGACCGTGAAGTGGGGCGACGACGGTGCCCCGTCGATCTCGAAGCCGAAAGGCAAGAAACCGACCGAGCTTGAGACCTACACGACGATCGAAGGCAAAGGCGACGAGGTCAAGAAGGGTCAGAGCGTCGCCGTGAAGTACTCCGGCTGGCTCTGGGACGACACCTCGAAGACCTTCGACTCGAACTGGAAGAAGGACGGACAGCCCTTCGTCGTCGCCCCGGTCGGCGAGGCTCAGGTCATCGACGGCTGGAACGAGGGACTCGTCGGTCAGAAGGTCGGCGACCAGGTCGTCCTCGTCGTCCCGCCGGACAAGGGCTACGGCAAACAGGGCAGCGAACCGTCCATCCCGGGGGATGCGACCCTGATCTTCGTCGTCGACATCCTCTCGGCCCAGGGCTGAGACCCGATCCGATCACTCAACAGAACCGACACCAGGAGGAACACATGAGCAAGCAGAAGCCCGAAGTCGACTTCCCCGGCGGAGACGCCCCGACCGAGCTCATCATCACCGATGATGTCATCGGCACCGGCGCCGAGGCGGGACCCGGCGACACCGTGAGCGTGCACTACGTCGGAGTCGCCCATTCCACGGGCGAGGAATTCGACGCCTCGTACAACCGCGGCACCCCGCTGGAATTCCGTCTCGGCTCCGGAATGGTCATCTCCGGCTGGGACCAGGGCATCCAGGGTATGAAGGTCGGTGGACGCCGCACCCTGCAGATCCCGCCGCACCTGGCGTACGGCGATCAGGGCGCCGGCGGAGTCATCCAGCCCGGAGAGTCGCTCATCTTCGTCTGCGACCTCGAGAACGTGCGCTGAGCATCAGCACGATGATCAGCACGCGCTGATCCTGCCAGACGACTGTGGCCGGGTTCTTCGGACCCCGGCCACATCTGTCTTCTCTGTCTTCGCCGACACGGAGGGGGATTCTGCGGAGATGAGGCGGTGACCTGTGTTCGACGCGGTCAGCGGCGGACGAGCCCGGCGGCGCAGCGTCCCGCGGCGGCCGCGGCGAGGAACGATGCCGCATCGGCCGGCAGCTTCCTGCCCATCGTCGACAGACGCACCGGTGAGGCACGCAGCGCATCCCACAGTCCCATCAGATCGACGTCGACGAGATCATGCATCTCAAGCCGGGACAGCTGCTCGGCCACCGTCGCGGTCACGACTTCGGGATCCGGGTCCATCTCGGTTCGCTCCGCCTCGGTGAGGGTGGAGAAGTCGGGCACCGGCACGGTCATCCCCGGTCGAGCGATCTCACTCAACGGCGTCAGCGAATGATGGGAGATGCCGAAATGACGGCCGCGGGCATCGGCATTCGACATCCGCAGCAGGCCGACAGGACGCCCGTCGAGCAGGGCTGCGGCGTTGAGGTGCTCTCCGGTGACCAGACCCGAATAGCCGTACTTCGTGCCGGTGCCGAGGTTCCCGGGTCCCTGCGCGACGATGGCGATGTCGGCGTCCATCACATGCTTGGCCGCGAGCAGTCCCGTATGGACCGTCACCGCTTCGAGGTCTCCGCCCCAGGCCTGCCCGGTGCTGATCACGCCCTTAAGCCAGCCGGCCTCCTTGAGCCCGGCGACGGCCTGAGAGAACGGGGCCGGCAGAGCCGCGCCGTCACTGAGCACATACGCCACCGACAGCGACGGGTCGACGGCGCGGATTCCGGCGATCGCCGCGGGCAGAGCCGAATGCAGATCGGCGACGATCACGGGCATGCCGTCGAGGTGCTCCGCCTCGGCGAGGGTGGAATGATGCTGCGACTCCTGATCGTCGACGCCGAGGACCATCGTCTGCAACGGGGAATAGCGGTCCTTGACGAGATGGCCGGGACCCTCCGGAGGATCGGTCGGCAGTGCATCGGGCAGGGCGACGATGAGCCCGAAGCCGCCGGTGCCCAGCCTCTTCGCCAGAGCCGAGACATTGACGATGACGGTGTCCTGGCTCTGCGGTTGTCCTACGGCATCGGTGTAGGCGATCGCCCGGATGGATCTCACATCGGTTCCCGGCACAGTCTCGTCCAGGTCGACGTCGAGCTCTGTGTATCCTGGCCGGGTGGAGCGAATCGCTGCGACGATTCCTTTGCGCCAATGAATCATGGTCCCAAGACTATCGCCCGGCCTAGGTTACGGTGGAATCGTGAATACACCTCGCACCAGCAGACAGAGACAGCAGACCGAACGGCTGATGAATCTGCTGATCGCCCTGCGCGCTTCCCGCGGCTGGGTGTCGCGCAAGACGCTGATGAGCGCCATCGACGGCTATTCCGGGCTCGATGAGGTCGCCTTCGATCGCAAATTCTCCCGCGACAAGGAGCTGCTGCGACACATGGGCATCACCATCGCAACGCGAGCCGAACACGATGTCTACGGTGATGCGGGGGAGACGGGGTATCGGATCTCCACCGCCGACTATGCGATGGGCGACGTCGACCTCACTCCCGCAGAGGTGGCCGCTGTGACCGTGGCCGCCGCGTTCTGGTCCGAGACCGAGCTCGGGGAGTCCTCGTCTCAGGCGCTGACGAAGCTGCGCGCACTCGGCATCGACCTCGACCAGTCCGCCGACGGGCCGGGAAACGTCGATCCGGGTACCGCCGCACACCGGCTGGCCAGCGCGAACTTCGCCACCGCCCTCCACCACATCAACGCCCGCGAAGCCATCGGCTTCCGGTATCACAAGCCCGGTCAGAGCGTGCGGAAGGTGAAGCTGGAACCCTATGCGCTGCTCAGCCGCGGCGACCGTGTCTACCTCTTCGGCTTCGACCTCGACCGCGAGGCCCGACGCACCTTCCGGCTCTCCCGCGTCGAGGGTGGGATCGCGAAGCTCAGCGGCCGCGAACCCGGAGACTATGAGATCCCCGAGGACTTCTCCCCGCAGCTGGCGCTGCAGTCGAGTTCCGAGATGGCCGTCGTCGCCGAGGCGACGCTGCACATCCGCGCTCACCGGGCCGATCCGCTGCGCCGTCGACGGATCCGCAGCGACGGCGACGAGGTGGTCATCGGCTATTCCGATGTCGATGCCCTCGCCGCCGAGATCGTCGGCTTCGGGGACGCCGTGGACGTGGTCGATCCGCCCGAACTCGTGCGCGCCGTCGACCGCAGACGCGAAACGATTCGCCGATCGCTCAACCGTTTGGGAGGCACCAGTGTCCTCAGCGCGTGAACGCCTCACCCGATTGCTCAGCCTCGTCCCGTACCTCGATGCCCATCCGGGCGCGGATCTCGAAGAGACCGCTGCCTATTTCGGCATCGACTCCGCCACCCTCATCGACGATCTCCAGCTGCTCTTCGTCACCGGTCGACCCGGCCATATGCCCGATGACCTCATCGATGCGTCGTGGGAGGGCGGGCAGATCTTCATCTCCAACGCCGAAGAGGTCTCCATGCCCGTGCGGCTCAGCGCCGAGGAGGCCGGAATCCTCGTGCTCGCTCTCGACATGCTCTCGTCCCTGCCAGGGCTCGATTCCGCGGCGGTGGCCACCGCCGCGGCCAAATTGCGCGCAGCGGCAGGAGAGAACCTGCGCACGGCGGTCGACGTCAGCCCCATCGACGCCGACGAAGAGCTTCTGGCCGCTCTGCGAAAAGCGGTGGAAGACGGCACTGCGCTGCGGATCGACTACTATGTGGGCTCCCGTGACGAACTCACCACGCGGACCATCGCCCCGACCCGGCTGGTCCCCGGTGCTGACTGGTACGTCGATGCGTGGTGCTATTCGGCCGGAGCGCCTCGCCGTTTCGCGCTGGGTCGCATCCGGTCCTGGGAGTCGGCCGCGCATCCGCCGATGGCGGTCAGCGTTGCCACAACGAACTCCTATGAGGTCACCCTCGGCCTCGCAGCCGCGGGAGCATGGCTGGCAGATGAACTCGACGTGACGAATCGGGAGTACCTCGACGATGGAGACACGAGCGTGCGCATCCGCCTGCTCGTGCATTCTGTGGATTGGCTCAGCCGGTTCCTGCTCTGTCATGCCGATGTCATCACCGAGATCGACGACACCGAAGCCGTTGCGGGCGCCCTGAACAGGCTCGGCTGAGACGAAGACGCCGTCCGGAAGTGGATGAAAGGCTCAGCCGCAGCGCGTAGACTCTTCCACAGCATCAACAATCCAAGGAGCTCCCCATGAGACCAAGTTTCGTGCAGATCGCGATCGTGATCCTCATCATCGTGATCATCTTCGGCGCACCCAAACTGCCGCAGCTGGCCCGAAGCCTGGGACAGTCGATGAAGATCTTCAAGTCCGAGGTCAAGGATCTGCGCGGCGACGAGGACGAATCCGGCAAGAGCACCGAGCCGGGAGCGCTCAACCAGAACTCCTCGACCGATTCCTCCACGTCCGCCGGTGAGACCACCGGCACCGAGGAGTCGCGGCGAGAGAAGCAGGACCCGCAGTCTCACGAGAAGTGAAAGAGAACAGTCAGCGGAAGCCCTCTCGATCACGGAAGAACAATCCTGAGAAGAAGATGCCCGTCGTCGGGCACCTCGTCGAGTTGCGCAACCGCGTCATCATCTCCGCCATCGCCATCGCTCTGGGTGCGGTGGCAGGCTGGTTCCTCTACGACCCCGTCCTCGACATCCTCCAAGAGCCGATCCGCACGATCCGCGACAACGGCGGACGGATGGCCGAGATCAACTTCGCCGGAGTCGCCTCACCCTTCGATCTGAAGATCAAACTCTCGTTCTTCATCGGGCTCTTCCTTTCCTGCCCGATCTGGCTCTACGAGGTCTGGGCCTTCATCGTCCCGGGGCTGAAGCGCAAGGAGAAGCTGTACTCCCTCGGTTTCCTCGGGGCAGCGATTCCGCTGTTCCTGGCGGGGTCGACGATGGCGTTCTTCGCATTGCCCAATGCCGTGAAGGCTCTGACCTCGTTCACTCCCGAGGGCGGCACGAACATCATCCCGGCGCAGGACTACCTGAGCTTCGTGATGATCATCATCGTGGTCTTCGGGCTCGCCTTCGTCCTGCCGGTGCTCATGGTGGGACTGAACATGCTCGGAATCCTGTCGGCGGAGAGGATCATGAAGTCATGGCGGATCATCGTCTTGCTCGTGTTCCTGTTCGCCGCGATCGCCACCCCGACTCCGGACGCAATGTCCATGTTCTTCCTCGTCATCCCCATGATGACCCTGTTCTGCCTGGCCTGGGTGATCTGTGTGCTCAATGATCGCCGACGTAAGAAGCGCCTCATCGCGCAGGGTCTGTGGGTCGACGAGGACGAACTGACCGACGAAGAGAAGAATGACTGACCCCACACCGCTTTCGACCGAGACTCCTGCGGCGGAGTCACTGAGTCCCTCCGCCGCCTATGCCGACTTCAAGGCGCGTGCGGATTTCGCCCGCACCCCCTTGGGACAGTTCATGGAGCGCACCGAGTTCGCCCTCGACGACTTCCAGGTCGAAGCCTGCAGTCACCTGCAGGAAGGGGAGGACGTGCTGGTCACGGCGCCGACCGGCGCAGGCAAGACGCTCATCGCGGAGTTCGCCGTGGAACTGGCCCGGGGCGAGGGCAAACGGGTCTTCTACACCACGCCGATCAAGGCGCTGAGCAATCAGAAATTCAACGACCTCGCCGAGGTCCATGGGGCAGACAATGTCGGGCTGCTCACCGGTGACACGTCGATCCGCCGCGATGCGCCGATCATCGTCATGACCACCGAAGTGCTGCGCAATATGCTCTACAATGACGTGGCGGGTCTGTCGGATCTCGGCTTCGTCGTCCTCGACGAAGTTCACTACCTCGCCGACCGGTTCCGTGGGCCGGTGTGGGAAGAGGTCATCATCCATCTTCCCGACCGTGTGCAGATGGTGTCGCTGTCGGCGACGGTGTCCAATGTCGAAGAGTTCGGAGCCTGGCTGCGTGAGGTCAGAGGACCGACGACGATCGTCTCGACGAGTCACCGGCCGGTGCCGCTGGTCAACCATGTCCTGGTCGGCCACCGGATGTACGACCTATTCACGCACAGCGATTCCGACCGGATCGACCCGGCTCTCAACCACGCCACCCGCACGCACGGGGGCCCACGGTCGAAACGGGCACGTGCCACCCGGGCGCGTTTCCGCCGCCCCAGCCGCACCCAGGTGGTGGCATCACTCGCCGAGGCGGCGATGCTGCCGGCGATCATGTTCATCTTCTCCCGCAACGGCTGCGATGAAGCCGTCGAACAGTATCTGAGCACGGGCACCGACCTCAACTCCCGCGAAGAGAAGACGATCGTCAACGCCGCTCTCGAGTCGCTGCGCGATGATCTCGCCGACGAGGATCTCGGCATCCTCGGCTATCACACCTTCCGGGAAGGTCTGCTGCTCGGAGTGGCCGCGCACCATGCGGGGATGATCCCGCAGTTCAAACAGCTCGTCGAAGAGCTGTTCTCGCAGGGAATCATCAAGGTCGTCTTCGCCACCGAGACCCTGGCGTTGGGCATCAACATGCCCGCTCGCACCGTCGTGCTCGAGAAGCTCGTGAAATTCAACGGCGAAGCGCATGTGATGATCACTCCGGGGGAGTACACCCAGCTGACCGGACGTGCCGGTCGCCGCGGAATCGACCGCATCGGCCATTCCGTCGTGGTGTGGCACCCGACCATCGAGGTCAGCGAGCTGGCGGCCCTGGCGTCGAACCGTTCCTACGCGCTGAACTCGGCGTTCGGACCGACGTACAACATGACGGCGAATCTGCTGTCGCGGATGAGCTCCGAGGAAGCGGCCAAGGTGCTCGAAACCTCGTTCGCCCAGTTCCAGGCCGATAAGGCCGTGGTCGGCCTGGCGCGAAAGGTGCGCAAGAACGAAGCCACGATCGAGGCGTATGAGAAGTCGATGCACTGCGACCTGGGTGACTTCTCGGAATACGCCGGGCTGCGTCGGGCGATCTCGGACACGCAGAAGCAGGAGACCAGGACGAAATCGCGGAACAGGCAGCGCGATATCGTCGAGTCCCTCACCGCGCTCAAGATCGGCGATGTGGTGACGATGCCGGCCAAGCGGGTCGGTGGTCGCGCGGTCATCATCGCTCCGATGAGCAACAAAGACGGTGTCTCCCGACTTCCCACCGTCCTCACCGAACAGGGCAAGGTGTGGCACCTGCGCCCGCACGAGGTGACCGAACCCGTCGCCTCGCAGGGGCGAGTCCGGGTGCCGAAGAAATTCAACCATCGGCAGGCAGGCGACCGCAGGCAGCTGCTGTCCATCCTCGAGGCCGCCATTCACGATGGCCGAGTGGATTCCGAAGCCCACTGGGAATCGAGCCGACAGCATCAGGGCGAGAGCACCACAGTGGCCGAGCTCCAGGCGCAGATGCGGGCACACCCGTGCCACGACTGCCCGGATCGGGAGCTCCACGCCCGTTGGGCCAACCGCGCGGACAAGCTCATCCGGGAGAACGAATCGCTCATCGCCCGCATCGAAGGACGCACCACCTCGATCGCTCTGGTCTTCGACCGGGTCCAGGACGTGCTGCGGGGACTCGGGTTCGACCCCGAGCATTCGACGATGCTGCGTCGGATCTACGGCGAACGGGATCTTCTGGTGGCGCTGACGATCCGGGCCGGGCTGTGGGACAGACTCAATGAGCCGGAGCTCGCAGCGTTCGCATCGATCTTCGTCTTCCAATCGCGCAGAGACACCCTGACCGCGCATCGGGCGCCGAGCGCCGATCTCAAGGCCGTCTGCGATGAGTCCGAGACGATCTGGCGTCGACTCTTCCACCTGGAAGAGCAGCACGCACTGAATACGACGGACGAACCGGATCGCGGGCTGATCAGACCGATGTACCGATGGACCGAAGGCAAAACGCTGTCGGAGTCACTGCGGGGCAGCGATATCGCCGCCGGAGACTTCGTCAGATGGGCCAAGCAGAGTCTCGATCTCCTCGGTCAGGTCGGTGAGGTCATCGACCCGCAGACCGCGGTGCGCGTGCGTCGTACGGTCGAAGCGATCCGGCGCGGAGTCGTCGCCGACTCCTGAGCGTCATCGTCTCAGCGACGGACCTTCTTGACGATGTTCTCGATATCGGAGCCGAAGGCGTTCTCCGTCGTCAGGTAGGTCCACGTCGACGACGGACGCTTCAGCCCGTGCGATTCGAGGTCGATTCCCTCCTCGGTGATCGTCGCCTCCTTGATCGTCGCCGTCGAATCGTCGATGACATCGGACCAGAAGGATGAGAAGACGCGGATCGATTCGGTGTTGAACGCTTCGTGCGGCTTCTCTCTGGCGAAGGTGCGCAGGTGGATGCCCTCTCGCAGGTCGTTGAGGAAGGCGAGGTGATCGACCCAGCGTGCGTCAAGGTGGAAGAGCATGACCTCGCGGAGAACCGAGTCGAGCAGCTCCTTCGAGTGCTCCTGCGCGATCTCATCGGCACGGTCGCCGAGTTCCTTGCGCAGCTGTTCGACGGGTTCGTCGGCCTTGCGGATCTCGGCTCGGCGTTCGAGGACGAGCTCACGCTGTTTGGCCATGAGCTCATTGAAGCGCCAGGTGTCACGATGCAGAGCGGTGTTCTGGCCTTCGGCGATGCGCTGAGCGTGTTCGACGAGGCCGAGTGCGCGCTTGGATTCGATGAGCCCGGTCTCATCACCCTCGGAGACGAAGCGTTGGATCTCGGGAACCCTGGTGACCAGTTCGTCTTCGAGGCTGGTGAAGAACACAGACGTGCCGGGATCGCCCTGACGACCCGCGCGTCCGCGCAGCTGGTCATCGAGTCGGGATGACGGATAGCGACCGGCACCGATGACGAGGAGGCCCCCGGCCTCGGCGACGTCGTCATCGGCCAGTCGGATATCCGTGCCGCGACCGGCCATCTGCGTCGACACCGTCACGGCGCCCGGCGCGCCGGCCTTCGCGATGATCTCGGCTTCCCGGGAATCGTCCTTCGCATTGAGGACGGCGACGTCGATTCCGCGTTCGGTGAGCCGTTCGGCCAGGGACTCGCTCTCTGCCACCGATGAGGTGCCGATGAGTACGGGACGTCTGCGGGCGTGATTGTCGACGACTTCCTCGACGATCGCGCGTTCCTTCGACTCCTGATAAGTGAACAGGCGATCGGGTTCGTCGCTGCGGATCACTGGCAGATGTGTGTCGATGGGGACGATCTCCAGCCCATAGAATTCGCGCAGATCGTCACCGACGGCCAGCGCGGTGCCGGTCATACCGCACACGGTCTCATAGCCGTGGATGAGCTCTTCGACCGTCATCTGGTCGAGGATCTCCCCGCTGTCGGTGGCGTCGAGGCTCTCCTTGGCTTCGACTGCGGCCTGGAGCCCGTCGGGCCAGCGCTGGAGTTCGGCCACGCGGCCTCGGGAGGAGGAGATGAGTTTGACGCGTCCGTCGACGACGAGGTAATCGACATCGCGTTTGACCAGCGCCCGGGCGTGGAGAGCGAGATTGACGGCGGCGAGCGTCTCGGAATCCTCTTTGAAGAGTTCGACGTCGAGTTCGTCCTCGACCCTGTCGACTCCGGCATCGGTGAGTGAGACGGCATGTCGGTCGGCACTGACTTCGAAGTCGGTGTCCGGACTGAGTCGGGACACGAGCGCTGCGATCGCGGTATCGGTGTCCTGGACGCTGGCCGAACCGGCGAGGACCAGCGGCACACGTGCCTCATCGATGAGCACGGAATCGGCCTCGTCGACGATGACGACGTCGCGTTCGGGCACCCGCTGATCGGCATCCTCGGTGAGGAACCGGTCGCGGAGGACATCGAAACCGACCTCGGTCACCGACGCATAGACGACTTCGGCACGGTAGGCCCCACGTCGTTCATCGTCGGCCTGTGCGCCCGAGATCGAAGCGGATTTCACACCGAGGAGGTCGAACAGCGGTTTCATCCAATTGCGGTCTCGAACGGCGAGGTAGTCGTTGACGCTGACGACGTGCACGCGTCGTCCCTGCAGTGCGTAGCCGGCTGCCGCCAGCGCGCCGACGAGGGTCTTGCCCTCACCGGTGGCCATCTGCACGATGCTGCCCTGCAGGAGTCCGACGAGCCCTCGCAGCTGAGTGTCGTAGGCTCGTTCGTCGAGGACCCGCTCACCGGCTTCGCGTGCCAGAGCACAGTAGCGGATGAGCGTCTGCTGCTGGCTGCCCGATGCGAAGACCTCACCGGCGGCCTCCGTGAGTTCGGAATCGCTGAGTTCGGAGAATTCGCGCCCGGCCGCGTCCAGATCGTCGGCGGCGCGCTCGAACCAACCTGTCGTCTTCTCCGCATGAGAGCCGGGTCGGTTGAGCAGGCGAGAAAAGAATCCCATTGTCGTCCTTCGTCGTTGGTGCGTCGGTGTCGAGTCTAGCGTTCAGGACATGGGCCACGAACCGTCGACGACGGCCTCGGCGTTGCCCTTCTTCCGCAGCCAGGCCTGCAGTCCTGCCGCCTGTGAGCGCTTCCAATCGGCCTGTGCGGCCATGATCTCATCGTTGCTCAGCGCGGAGATTTCCGTGGACTTTTCGGCCAATGCTCGGGAAATGTCCAGAGCGGCCAGGGCGTCGGCGGCGGCATCGTGGGCGTCGAGGAGTTCGATGCGGTAGGTCTTCGCCGTCTCGATGAGCGTTCGTTTTCCCCTGCGATAGGGGTCGATCTGTTTGTCGACGACGAATGTGTCGACGATCGTCGGGATGATCGAGGCGAAATCGATGTCCGGTCGATGGCGGGCGACTTCCGCTGCCATCACACTGAGGTCGTAGACGACGTTGTGCCCGACGACGACGGCGCCTTCTTCTCGGAGTGCGGCGAATTCTGCGCACAGTTCACTGACGACCTGGGCGGCGGCCGAACCGTTGGCGCGTGCGAATTCGGTGGTGATGCCGTGGACGGCACGCGCCGATTCCGGGATCTCGATGCCCGGATCCGCCAGCCATGTGCGCACCTGAGCAGGCGAGTCGACGAAGGCGGCGGTGACGATGCGGGCGGTGGCCGGTTCGACTCCGGTGGTCTCGAGGTCGAAGCCGACGAGCCGTGACTGCACCCATGAATCGGTCCCGGCCGACCGCGGCGCCGATTCGGCGGACTCGGGCGACTTGGGCTGCGCGACCGCGTCGGACTGTGCGGCCGCCTGGGAGGCGGCCTCGTGCGAGGCTGCGGCAGCGTCGGCTCCTGACACGGATTCGAGCGCACTGGTGAGGTTGTCGACGGAACGGCGGATGTTCTGTCCGTCAGCGGCGTCCACGACTGCGGCGCGGTCAAGGCCGTTCGGAACGCTGTCGAGGTCGATGCCGTGGTCGACGTCGGTCAGGCAGCGCATGACCTCGAGCGTCTTGTGCAGGGTCTCTTCGACCTCGATGATCGTTGCGGCCCGCTTCGGGCTGAGGCCACCGGTCTTCACGCCGGCTTTGGCGGCCTTGATGATCGATTCGAGGGAACCGAAGTTCTCCAGCAGGGTCGCCGCAGTCTTCTCCCCGATCCCGGGGGCTCCGGGCAGCCCGTCGGACGGGTCGCCGCGCAGAGCTGCCAGCTCACGGTAGCGGGTGCCGTCGGGCACTCCGTAGGCGTTCGGCAGATCCGCCTGGGTCAGGCCCTCCCACTCGCCGCCCTTGCGGGGGCGCAGAACACTGACATCGGCGGACGAGTCGAGCAGCGCCAGCAGGTCCCGATCGGGGGAGACGATGATCACGGGGGTCGTCGATTGGGCGGCCATCGTGGCGATGACGTCATCGGCTTCGGTTCCGGCCACCTCGGCGATGGGGATTCCGGCAGCGCTGAGGACGCGATTCATGATCGGCAGCTGCACTGCCAGCTCGGGAGGGATCTCCGTGCCGGCCTCCTCATCTTTGACGCGTGCGGCCTTGTATTCGGGCATGATCGCGGTACGGAAGGCCGGACGCCAATCGGCGTCCATCGTCGCAATGACACGATCGGTGTCGAAGCGGCGCACCATCTGGGCAACGGTGTCGAGCACCCCGCGCACGGCGTTGACCGGATGACCGTCGGCATTGACGATCGAATCCGGCACCGAATAGAAGGCGCGATAGTACAGAGCTGGCGTATCGAGCAGAACCAAGGGCTTCACATCAGGTGACGATACCCGACCCTCCTGACACAGGTGTAGCCGCCACGGCCGACGGTGTAGCCTGTCGGCTGTGACTATGTACTTTGGTGGAGATGTTTACAGCAGTGCCGACCCTTTCGCGACGGCACTGGGGCATGCGGACGGAAAGGTCTCGTTCATCGGTTCCGATGAAGCGGCCAAGGCCCTGGACCCGGAGGCGATCGACCTCGGTGAGGACTTCCTCACACCCGGATTCGTCCACGCCGGTCTGATCGTCGACGAATCAGTCCCGACGGCGGCCGATCTGTTCGCGCAGGGGTTCACGCATGTGCACGCGATCGGCAGCGCCGAGCAGATTGCGCAGTTCGCTGCCGACGCCCCGGACGGTCTGTCGATCGTCGACTACCCGCAGCTGGGCTCCGGTTCCGTCGAAGCCGGACGTGCTTCGATCTCCGCGGCCGATCTCCTCACGCTCGAGGATCTTCCGGCGCTGAGCCTGTTCATCCTCGTCGATTCGAACGACCAGCTCACCGCCGTGCTCGAGGTCCTGCGTGCCGATGCCGCTCATGCCCAGCGTCACGGTTACCGTCTGCGGCTGGACTTCGCCGTTTCGGACGAGCAGGTGCAGTCCCTCGGCCGCAGCGGAATCGCCATCACGCTCGACCCCGCGCAGCCGCAGCCCCTGGCTCAGCTGCTCTCGGCCGGGGCACAGGTGTCCTTCAGCCATTCCGAGACCTCACCCTGGGCAGGAGTGCGCAGCGCCGTCGTCGGCGACGGGGGCATCGGTGCCCGCGCTGCGTTCAACGCGGCGACCCGCTTCGCTCATCGCGCGGCCGGACACCCGGAAGGGGGAGTGCTCGCGCCCGGAGCCGATGCCGATATCGTGCGGTGGAAGGTCGACCGTCTCGTCGTCCAGGTCGCCGACCCGCGCGTCGCCGCCTGGAGCACCGATCCGCGGTCCGGGACTCCGGGACTGCCCGAGCTGTCTCCGGACGTGGCTCTGCCCACCCGGGTGGAACTCTGATCCGGACCTGCAGATGCGGGAGGGCCCGCTGACGCCTCAGCGGGGTCAGGCGTGTCCAGCCGACACACCGATAACTCGAAATTTTCGTTCTTCCGGTTGGGCCTGTGACCTGCGGTTTCAGGTATCAGCCCAGGTCACGGCGATTTTGCGAAGTCTCGATGGGCCACTAGATTCGACGTGAGCATTCCGCTTGGTGCGGGATGGAGTCGGCACTCCCGTCAATAGATAACTCGCCGCCACGGCAGCGTGGTCCGAAGGCGGGGGTGTCGACTCATTGTCTGAGGCGACGACCGCGTATCGTGGAGTGCGTGCTTTCCAAGATTCTTGTCGTCATCCCCACCTTCAACGAACGTCTCGCCCTCCCCGTGACTCTGGCCGGACTGTTCGATCAGCAGCCTGATATCGACGTTCTCATCGTCGATGACAGCTCCCCGGACGGAACGGGGGAGTGGGCCGATGAGCAGGCTGCGGCAGATCCCCGGATCAACGTCCTCCACCGCACCGAGAAGTCCGGACTCGGCATGGCCTATATCGCCGGATTCCAATGGGCGCTGGAACGCGACTACGAGATCATCTGCGAGTTCGACGCCGACGGCTCGCACCGTTCCCTCGACCTGGGGCAGCTGCTCGACGCTGCCGCGGAGGGGCGAGGAGACCTCATCATCGGATCCCGGTGGGTTCCGGGCGGAGAGATCGTCGACTGGCCCAGATCCCGGTTCTTCCTCTCCCGCGGGGCGAACGTCTATGTCAACGCGGTCATGGGATTGGGAGTCAAGGACGCAACGGCAGGATTCCGTGCCTACAGACGTCCCGTGCTCGAGGCGCTCGATCTCTCCGACGTCCAGTCGCAGGGATACTGCTTCCAGATCGACATGACCTACCGCACCGTCGAGGCCGGGTTCCGGGTCGCCGAGGTGCCCATCGTCTTCGTCGAACGCGAGCTCGGCGAATCGAAGATGAGCGGCTCGATCATCACCGAAGCGTTCACGAAGGTCGCCGGTTGGGGCCTGACTCGCCGTCGCAATCAGCTGCGTCGTCTCCTCACCCGCACCCCCTAACCCCCTCAATTACTACCTGACGGCGGCCCAGCAACCCCGCGCGAGGTTGCTGGGCCGCCGTCAGGTAGTAAGAAGGGGTGCAGGTCCGTTGACCTGCACCCCTCGTGGGTCCCTGTTGCGGCTGGTTCAGCTTTGGGCCGGTACCTCACCGCGACGGATCGCGAGGCGTTCGTCGAGGAGCACCTGGAGTTCGTCGAAAGACCGGCGTTCCAGAAGCATGTCCCAGTGGGAACGCACATGCTTGACGGGATCGCCGTCGGGCTCGTTGACTCCGACGCGGACGCCGATGCCGTGCATTCCGGAATCCCAGGTCGAAGGGACTTCGGCTTCGATCGAGAACGGCACCTTGAAACGGGTCCCGTCTTCGCATTCGAATTCGACCATCTGGCGGGGTGCCGGCTCGACGCCCTCTTCGGTTTCGAGGCTGCGCGAGCCCAACTGTGTTCCGCGGAGACTGCGTTCGCTCATATCTAAGACCTTCCGACTCGACTGCACACCTTGGACGCAATGCAACAGTCTACCGTGCCCGGATATTCCTCGCCGACAGCCCCGGGGCGGCACGCGCGAATCGACGGGGAGGAAGGGGGCAGTCAACCCCGCCGATGCGCCAGAACCTCGAGGCCGAGTTCGACATCATCGGTGACGATTCCGTCGACTCCGAGGTCGAGCAGCGACTGCATCGTCGGCGCATCATTGATCGTCCAGACATGAACGAGCAGGCCCGTCCGGTGAGCTCGGGCGACGAAATCGGCAGTGACCACGGGAATCTTCTTGAACGACGCCGGCACTTGCAGCGCGTCGACTCCCGGAGGCAGGGCAGCGGCCCCGTGATCGGGGAGACCCGGCAGTCGACCGAGGGCGAACAACGCTGTCTCTGTCGTGCCTGTCGACGTGCGCACCCCAGGCAGGGCGGTGCGCAGCCGTCGCAGGGTTCCCGAGTCGAAGGACGCGAGGCGGATCCTGTCAGCGGCATGGAGATTATGCACCAACCGGATCATCGGACCGATGCTGTGAGCGGCCTTGACATCGATATTCCACTGCACCTCGGGCAGCGCGGCCAACAGAGCCTCGAGACGAGGGAGTCGGCCGCCTGCGAGTAGGTCGACCTCGTCGAGTTCGTCAGCAGGGAGTTCGCAGATGGAACTGGACATCCCGGCGATGCGGTTGAGGTCGGCGTCATGAGCGGCGAAGAGGATGCCGTCCGCGGAGGCGTGGACGTCGGTCTCCATCCACCGCACCCCGGCAGCGGCGGCCGCGGCGAATGCCTCGAGGGTGTTTTCGCTCATCCCGGGCCACAGTCCGCCTCGGTGCGCGATGATCTCTGGGTCTGCGATGACCTCCAGCTGGGAATTCATACTCCAATCCTAGTCAGGGTGTTGATTTCACCGAGGCGCTGTTCAAGGATGGAGTCATGAGCTCACACCGCGAACCCCTCGAACCCGACGATGTCATCGACGCAACCGCGAAGACTCCGACCGAACGCGCACGCCGGGTCGCCGGACGCGCGTACAGTGCAGCGAGCACCGGTGTGAGGAATGTGCGTGAAGCGACATCGACCTCTCGCCTCATCGAAGTCGGCGAGAACGGCGTCAACCGCGCATTGGGAAGCATTTCGCACGCCATCGATGACGCTGTGCGCAGCGGCAAGGTCGAACGGGCCTTCGACCGAGCACAGGAGACCGTGACGACCGGAGCCGACGGTGTCCGGAAACTGGTGACGCGCAAACCTCGTCGTCCCTGATCGGTTCCGTCCGCGAACCGGCTCGACGGATCAGCGAATCGGCAGTGGGCCGACGCTGCCCGTGAACAGAGTCTCAGCAATGTGGCACACCGAAACGGTGTGCCACATTGCTTTTGTAACAGTTCCTTAACTAGAATCTGTGGAGATAACGATCAGATAACTTGGAGCCAATCCTCAAGCGCACGGCTGCGAGAGGTCTTCCCCCTGCATCTCCGAGTTGCCGAGACACTCTGTGACGATGACGAGGAACACGACTGTGGGCAGACACTCAGCTCCGAACACCAAGAAGACCGGCTCGATCTTCTCCGCGCTGTCAGCGAAGAAGAAGACCGGACGCCACGCACCCGCCGACCGGCAGAACACCGCCGGGGGAGTGCTGGCAGCGGTCCGCACCCGCCCGGTGCTCTCCGCGTTCATCGTGCCGACCGCCGCAACGGCAGCCGTCGTCGCCTCGAGCCTCGCAATGGTTCCCAACGACTCTTCCACGAGCGGCCAGGTCGTGGCCGAAGCGCCGGCCGTCGCCGTCTCCGAGCCGACGCAGGCCACCGACGAATTCCTCGCCAAAGCGAAGAAACAGGCCAAGGAGAAGCCGGCAGAGGTCACGATCGACACTCATATCGAGACGCCGAGCCCCAAGCCGTCGAAGACTGCCGAGACGAAGGACGAAGGATCGCCCGGTGGCGGAGAGACGTCCGGTGGCGGAGAATCCTCTGGCGACGAGGGATCGTCCGGCGGAGCCGCGGACGAGAACGACGGACCGTCGAATTCCGGGAAGTCGACCGGCGTATCGGGCAGCTGCCCGATGTCCTACTACGGCGGCGGTGACGGATTCGACGGCAGGCAGACTGCCAACGGCGAGATCTTCGATGCCAATAAGCTCACCGCCGCCCACAAGACTCTGCCGTTCGGCTCCAAGGTGAAGATCACGAACACCGCCAATGGCAAGTCCGTGACCGTGCGCGTCAACGATCGCGGTCCGTACCACGGCAGCCGCTGCTTCGACCTGTCGAAGGCCGCCATGGAGGCAGTCGGCGGCGTCGGCGCCGGACAGATCAACGGCAAGTACGAAGTGCAGTGACGCCGTCTGCGGCAGCCGCTGATTGCGGAATCCGCAGGTTCAGCGACGCAAATGCGAGTTTCGAACTTTTCGACCCTATAGGCAAAGGTAATCAGTCGCTGATTCGAGCCTAGGGCTACGGATTGCTCTGTCGCTGCGAAATTCGTATTCGTCTCTTCGACCTTGGTTTTCGACTGTGGGGTAGCTAACCTGAAGCCACCATCACACAGTCTGTCGAGGAGTTCCACGTGTCCGAAGTAGCTCGTGACGTCGTCATCATCGGAGCAGGTCCATCGGGCCTGAGCGCGGCCCGTCGGCTGCGGAAGTCCGGACGCAGCGTCATCGTCCTCGAAGCTCGTGATCGTGTGGGCGGACGTACCTGGACCGAACACATCGACGGGCAGATGTTCGAACTCGGCGGACAGTGGGTCTCTCCAGATCAGACCGCGCTGCTGGCTCTCCTCGACGAACTCGGCAAAGAGACCTACCCCCGCTACCGCGACGGCGACAGCGTCTACATCGCACCCGACGGAACCCGCACCGTCTACTCGGGCGAGATGTTCCCCGTGGGGGAGTCGACCCAGGCCGAGATGGAACGTCTCATCGGCCTCCTCGACGAGCTCGCCGCCCGAATCGGACCGAAGACCCCCTGGGATGCCGAGGACGCTGCCGAACTCGACTCGATCTCCTTCCACCACTGGCTGCGAGAGCAGTCCGAGGACGAACTCGCCTGCGAGAACATCGGACTGTTCGTCGCCGGCGGCATGCTGACCAAGCCCGCCACCACCTTCTCAACGCTCCAGGCCATCCTCATGGCCGCCTCGGCGGGATCATTCTCGAACCTCGTCGACGATCATTTCATCCTCGATCGTCGCGTCGTCGGCGGAATGCAGTCGGTCTCCGTGCAGATGGCCGAGCAACTCGGCGGGGACATCGTGCGCTTGCAGCAGCCGGTCCGCCGGATCGAATGGTCGGAGACCGGAGTCCACGTCTCGACCGACGATCTGAGCGTCAGCGCAGACCAGGCGATCGTCGCCGTTCCGCCGAACCTCTACTCGCGCATCAGCTACGACCCACCTCTGCCTCGGCTCCAGCAGATCTTCCACCAACACCAGTCCATGGGGCTCGTCATCAAGGTCCATGCCACCTACGACACTCCGTTCTGGCGCGAGGACGGACTGTGCGGAACCGGGTTCGGTGCCTCCCGTCTCGTGCAGGAGGTCTACGACAACACGAACCACGGCGAAGAGCAGGGCACCCTCGTCGGGTTCATCTCCGATGTCAACGCCGACGCCATGTGGGCCCTGGACGAGGAGACCCGCCGGGCGACGATCCTCGAGGCGCTGGCCGAATTCCTCGGCCCGAAGGCTCTCGACCCGCGCGTGTTCTACCTCTCCGACTTCGGTGCGGAGGAATGGACCCGCGGTGCCTATGCGACCAGCTACGACCTCGGCGGTCTGCACCGGTGGGGGCCGTTCCAGAACGACCCGGTCGGACCGATCCACTTCGCCAGCTCCGATATCGCCGCCGAAGGCTACCAGCACGTCGACGGAGCCGTGCGCATCGGCACCGCCACCGCCGAGAGGATCCTCGGCGAGATCTCCTGACCATGAGCAGCACACAGCCGTCACCGTCGACGAACACGAGCGGACTGAGCGCCAAGGGACTCTCCGCCGGCAAGATCGGAGCCATCGGGGGAGCCGTCATCGGCATCTCCTGCATCGCCCCGGCCTACACGCTGACCTCCGGATTGGGCCCGACGATCTCCGAAGTCGGGGTGCACACCCCGGCCGTGCTGCTCATCGGCTTCGTGCCGATGCTCCTGGTCGTCTTCGGCTACCGGGAACTGAACACGGCGATGCCGGACTCGGGAACCACCTTCACCTGGGCGACCAGAGCATTCGGGCCCTGGCTCGGATGGATGGGCGGCTGGGGACTCGTCGCTGCCACCGTCCTCGTGCTGTCCAATCTCGCGGCCGTGGCCGTCGACTTCCTCTTCCTCCTCCTGTCGCAGGTGTTCTCCGATCCGTCCATCGCCGAACTCACACGGGTTCTGTGGATCAACATCCCCGTCACGATCATTCTCACCGCCGCCGCAGCCTGGGTGTCGTATCGGGGAGTCGAAGCCACGGAGAAGCTGCAGGTGTGGCTGGTCGCCTTCCAAGTCCTGGCGCTGGGATGGTTCGTCATCGCCGCGATCGTGCAGGTGGCGAACGGCACCGCCTTCGACCCGACCCCGGTCTCACTCGATTGGTTCAACCCGCTGTCGGCCGGCGACTTCTCCACCGTCGCGGCAGCGGTGTCACTGTCGATCTTCCTCTTCTGGGGCTGGGACACGGTGATCACGATGAACGAGGAGGCGAAGGATCCGGAGAAGACCCCGGGCCGGGCCGCCATGCTCACGATCATCGCGATCGTCATCATCTACATCGCCTGCACGATCGCGGTCATCTCGTTCGCCGGCATCGGCACCGAGGGGCTCGGGGCAGGCAATCCGGACAACCAGGAATCGATCTTCGCCTCACTCGCCGGCCCTGTCATGGGTCCCTTCGCGGTTCTCGTATCCATTGCGGTGCTCTCCTCGTCTCTGTCGTCGCTGCAGGCGACGATGGTCTCGCCCTCTCGGACGATCCTGGCGATGGGCCACTACGGAGCGCTGCCGGAGAAGTACGGCCGCGTCTCCCCGCGGTACAAATCGCCGTCCGTGGCCACCGTCACCTCGGCGGGAGCGGCGATCATCTTCTACGTCGTCATGCGTCTGCTGTCGGAGAACGCCCTGTGGGACACGATCACCGCTCTGGGACTCATGGTCTGCTTCTACTACGGCATCACGGGTCTGGCCTGCATCTGGTATTTCCGCCGCAGCCTGTTCGCCTCGACCCGCACGTTCTTCTTCCGGTTCCTGTTCCCGCTCATCGGCGGAGTGACCCTGCTGGTCATCTTCGTCACCACCGCGATCGACTCCCTCGATCCCGACTACGGATCGGGGTCGTCCGTCTTCGGCATCGGACTCGTCTTCGTCCTCGGCATCGGAGTGCTGGCCCTGGGCGTGGTCATCATGATCATCCAATCTCTCCGCCATCCCGACTTCTTCCGCGGACGCACCCTGAAACAGGGAGTCGACGAGGGGTGAATGAGCAACTGGTGGCTCTGCGCCGAGTCCGGGACCGCATCGACCGCGAGTTCGACCAGCCCTTGAGCGTGGAGGCCCTGGCCACAGGCGTGCACATGTCCGCCGGGCACCTCAGCCGTCAGTTCAGAGCGGCCTTCGGCGAATCGCCGTATTCGTATCTCATGACGCGCAGGATCGAACGCGCCATGGCCCTCATCCGTCGCGGTGATCTCACGATCACCGAGATCTGCTTCACCGTCGGCTTCTCCTCCCTGGGCACCTTCAGCACCCGCTTCAGCGAACTCGTCGGACTCTCACCGACGCGCTACCGCGACGGTGTCGCCGCAGGCGAGCACCGGCTGCCGACGATCGTGGTGAAGAATGCCCTGCGACCGGTCAGGAATCGAGAAGTCCCACCTGACTGAGCAGTCTACGATTGCTGACATGGACATCTCGATCAACGCCAGCTTCCTGCCGCACATCGATGCGGACGAATCCCTGACCTTCTACCGTGACATCCTCGGCTTCGAGCTGCGCCTCGACGTCGGTGCCGGACGCATGCGCTGGCTGACGGTGGGACCGGTCGGCCAACCCGACACATCGATCGTGCTCACCCCGCCCGTGACCGACCCGACGATCAGCGACACCGAACGGGAGACCATCGAAGGTCTCATCGCCAAGGGCAGCTATGCCGCGATCGTGCTGGCGAGCCCGAACGTCGATGAGGCCTTCGCCGAGGTGGAGGCCAAGGGTGCCGATATCGTGCAGGAACCGATGGACCAGCCCTATGGTCTGCGCGACTGTGCCCTGCGGGATCCCGCCGGGAACATGATCCGCATCCAGCAGAGAGGCTGAGACCTGTGCACACCGCAGACAGCCATGACCTCATCCGCGTCAGCGGAGCCCGGGAGAACAATCTCAAGAACTTAAGCGTCGAGATCCCCAAACGTCGCCTGACGGTCTTCACCGGCGTTTCCGGTTCCGGCAAGAGTTCGCTGGTCTTCCACACCATCGCCGCCGAGTCCCAGCGGATGATCAATGAGACCTATTCCGCGTTCGTCCAAGGCTTCATGCCTGCGATGGCCCGACCCGAAGTCGATGTCCTCGAAGGACTGACGACGGCCATCCTCGTCGATCAGGAGCGGATCGGAGCGAACCCGCGATCCACCGTGGGTACGGTCTCGGACATCAATGCGAAGCTGCGCACCCTCTTCGCTCGTCTGGCAGAACCGAACCTCGGGTCGACCAACGCCTACTCCTTCAACGTGGCCACGCTGAGCGGGAAAGGCGCGGTGAGTATCGACAAGGGCGAGGGCGAGCAGGTCGAACGCAGGTCCTTCTCCGTCAACGGCGGAATGTGCCCGCAATGCGAGGGAATGGGCACCGCGACGGACATCTCCATCGCCGAGGTGGTCGATGAGTCGAAATCCTTGAACGACGGAGCCATCACGGTCCCCGGGTACAAACCCGGCGGTTGGTCCGTGCGCATGTTCTCCGAATCCGGCTACTTCGACCCGGACAAACCCATCGCCGACTTCGATGAGAAGGAGCGACACTACCTTCTCTACGCCGAAGGCGAGAAGGTCAGGATCAACGGCACGAACATCACCTTCGACGGGCTGATCCCGCGGATCCAACGGTCGTTCCTGTCCAAGGATCGTGACTCGATGCAGAAGCACATCCGGGAATTCGTGAACCGGGCCGTCGTCTTCACCACCTGTCCCGACTGCGAGGGCACTCGTCTCAATGCGGCCGCGCGGTCCTCCCTGATCGCCGGTCGGTCCATCGCCGATGTGTGTGCCCTGCAGATCTCGGACATCACGAAATGGCTCGATCAGATCACGCCGGGGGCCGCCTCGGCGCTGCTGAAGTCACTGCGTGCGGACGTGCGCGCCTTCAACGACATCGGCCTCGGATATCTGTCCCTGGACCGATCGGCGGGATCGCTGTCCGGGGGAGAGGCGCAGCGGATCAAACTGGTCCGCCACCTGGGCTCGTCGCTCACGGACGTCACCTATGTCTTCGACGAACCGACGATCGGCCTGCATCCGCACGACATCCGAGCGATGAACGACCTGCTGCTGGCGCTGCGGGACAAAGGCAACACGGTCCTCGTCGTCGAACACAAGCCCGAGACGATCCTCATCGCCGACCACATCGTCGACCTCGGTCCCGGCGCGGGCAGCACCGGGGGAGAGGTCACCTTCACCGGCACCGTCGACGGTCTCCGGGAATCGGATACTCTCACCGGTCGCCACCTCGGATACACCGCCGCACTCAAGGACACGGTGCGGGAGTCGGCGGGGGCACTGGAGATCCGGGGTGCCGGATCGCACAATCTGCGCGACGTCGATGTCGATGTGCCCCTCGGCGTGCTCACCGTCGTCACCGGAGTCGCCGGTTCGGGCAAGAGCAGCCTCATCGAAGGGTCCCTGCGGGGACGCGATGGAGTCGTGATGATCGATCAGGCGCCGATCAAGGGATCCCGGCGCAGCAACCCGGCCACGTATACGGGGATGCTCGAGCCCATCCGGAAGGCGTTCGCGAAGGCCAATGGGGTCAGACCCGCCCTGTTCAGCGCGAATTCCGAAGGCGCGTGCCCGGTGTGCAACGGCGCCGGGATCATCTATTCGGATATGGCGCTCATGGGCGGTGTGTCGGCACCGTGCGACGAGTGTGAGGGCAAGGGGTTCCAAGCCGAGGTGCTCGAATTCACCTTGGGCGGACTGAATATCCGTGAGGTCCTCGACCTGCCGGTGGATTCGGCTATCGCGCATTTCGGTGCGGGGGAGTCGCGCATTCCGGCGGTCGTGAAGATTCTGAAGATCCTCGCCGAGGTGGGACTCGGCTATGTCAGTCTCGGCCAGCCGCTGACGACGCTGTCCGGGGGAGAGCGTCAGAGACTGAAACTGGCGGTGCACTTGTCGGCGAAGGCCGCCGAGGCGGCGCAGGTGATCATCCTCGATGAACCGACGACCGGACTGCACCTGGCCGATGTCGAGAACCTGCTGCGTCTGCTCGACGGACTTGTCGACTCAGGTCGGACCGTCATCGTCATCGAACACCACCAGGCCGTGATGGCTCATGCCGATCACATCATCGACCTCGGACCCGGTGCCGGACACGACGGAGGTTCCATCGTGTTCGAAGGCAGCCCGGCCGACCTGGTCGCAAGAGAGAAGACGAACGGTTCGCTGACTGCCGAACATCTGGCCGCATATGTGAATGCCTGACCGGCCTGACCGGGGGAGCCGCTGCTTTTCACACTTCGCTCAGAGAGCGCGGAGGCGATTCGGATGCTGAATTCACGGTCTCGGGTTCAAATGCGGCAGTTGATTCGTTACGGTGTATAACGGCTTGGTAACGACCGGGTTACAGAGCCGAAATGCAGTCGTACTTTGGAGAAGACACAGTGAACCTCTACAGCACAAGCCTCCGCAAGGCCGCCCTGCTCGTCGGCGCCGGCGCTGTCGCAGCCGCCGGGCTGACCGGAATGAGCGCAGCGCAGCCGGCACAGGCATCTGAGAAGGGCGTCTGGGACAAGGTCGCCGAATGCGAATCCGGCGGTGACTGGCACATCAACACCGGAAACGGATACTACGGCGGACTGCAGTTCTCCAAGCAGACCTGGAATGCCTTCGGCGGTTCGGGCACTGCGGACGAGCACAGCAAGGAGTGGCAGATCCACATCGCTCAGAAGGTGCTCGAGGAACAGGGTCCGGGCGCATGGCCGGTCTGCGGCGAGAAGGCCGGACTGACGAAGTCCAACGGTGCCGCCGATGACGGCGACGGGTCCGGCGACGACGGCGGTTCGAGCGACAGCGGCAAGGTCGGACTCGGCGGAAATGTCATCGTCGGCAGCTGATCCCGCGCAATGATCTGATGATCAACGATCTGCAGGCGCGAACACGTGCGCTGTGATCGTGATCAGAAAATGCCCGTGAGTGACCCACGCGTCGCTCACGGGCATTTTCTGTCGGTGATCCGGCTCTGGGCATAACGCCGATAATATACATTATGTTAAGTACAGACATGGAGCCGCTCCCCGGGGTGCCCGGATACAGTTGAATTCGACGGTTCGCGTTGGGATCCGTCAGTCCGACATAAGGAGACGGAATGGCGACGAGGCAGCCGGCGATGTGACCGACCGGTGAAGGCGTTGGCGAGGTTCTCGACCGTGCCCGCGGTCCCAGGCGCGCCGAGGCCGATCGCCTGTGCGAGATCTTCGCAGGGATCTCCGGCGAAGTGCCTGTGGTGTGGGCTTCGCGCATCATCGGGTTCGGTGAGGTCGAGCATCGCTATGAGTCTGGACATGGCGGCACAGTGCCGGTGCTCGCCTACTCCCCTGTTGCGCGCCAACACGATCTATCTCACCGCGACTATGAAGAGCGCGGGCCGAATGGGGCGAATGCTAGTCTGTACTGAACAGTAACTCAGCTCACAGCAGAGGTGCACCCATGAACGCAGACACTACAGCCGCGCAGATCGCCGACTCGGCACCCACCTTCAAGCTCTGGAAGAAGATGCAGGAGATGCCGCTGGGCGGTCGCGTGGGCTCCTGGCTGTTCTCTCAGGCCATCTCCTTCAAGGCACCCTATTTCCGCACCGTGCGACCGCAGATCAGAGAGCTGCGCCCGGGGCTGTGCCGCGTCACTGCACCGAATCGTCGCGGAATGCACAACCACATCGGCACCTATCATGCGATCGCATCGTGCAATATGGCCGAGGTCGCCGCCGGTGTCATGACCGAAGCGACCGTGCCGCCCACACACCGCTGGATCCCTGCGGGAATGACCGTGGAGTACAACGCCAAGGCCAGCAAGGGAGAGATCACGGCCGTCACCCGCCTTGAGGCGATCCCTGAATTCGGCGACGAGAAGTTCGACATGGTCGTCCCCGTCGACGTCATCGACGCTGAGGGCACCGCATTCGTCACGGCACGCATCACCATGTACATCTCACCGAAGAAGCGCTGAGCCATCCCGTCTCCATCCGGTGACGGGTTTGAACCGGTCACCAACCCGACAGCAGCAGCACCCGCTGAGCGGCCGAGGCGCCCTTGTCGAGCGGGCGCGGCGGCCTGTATCCGCCCTCGGCACCGAGGGCGATGATGAGATCGCCGAGTTCCTCCGCGATGAACGCGGCCAGGCTCTCGTCGACCGGCCAATCGTGACCGGTGCCGCGTGAGAGATCCGCGGCATGGAGGGCTAGCTCGAGGATGCGCATCTGCACCAGCTGCGCGCCGGGAATGCTCCCGATCCGATGTGCGACCGGCACCTGCAGATCGCACTCCTCAGCGAGCGTTCTGAATGCTGTCTCGTGAGCCCAGAATGATTCGAGCCTGTCATTGCCGCGGTGATCGACTCCCCTGGTGGCTTCGACCTTCGCAGTGCTCGCCTGCCCCAGCAGCAGCGTGTAGCGGACTCCCCCGCCGATCAGGTGATTGATGAGCTCGGCATTCGTCCACTCTCCGGCACCGCTCGTTCGATTCAGATCGGAAGCACGGACTCGCCGCAGCGTCTCGGACAACGAGATCTTCCGGCCAAACGGTGGCCCTGACCGTTCGGTCAGTATATGTTGTCCCTGCGTCCCGCGTGATGGTATACCAATGTGACCTGCCACTCGGGCCCCTGCTGCTCGACAATGAAGTGAGGAGCTGACCATGACAGTGGCCAGCGGTTCGGCCGACTACATCGGCCTCGCAAATGCACCGATTCTCTGGATACTCGCGTTGGCGGTGATGGCTGTCGTCGTCGTCCAATCGCTCATCTACATGACCGCCGTGAAGAAGAACGCCGAGTCGGCGGGAATGAGCCAACAGGAGGTCAGGTCGGCCTTCCGCGCCGGTGGTGTCGCCGCAATCGGACCGTCACTGTCGGTGGTCCTCGTCGCCATCGCCCTGCTGCCGCTCTTCGGCACTCCCCCGGTCATCGTCAGGGTCGGGCTCATCGGCTCCGCCGCCACCGAGGTGGCCTCTGCGTCGCTGGCTGCAGGCACCATGGGCGCCAACCTCGGTGATGAGACCTTCACCCGCGGGGTCTTCATCGTGGCTCTCATGGCGATGAGCCTCTCGGGAGCCGGCTGGATGATCTCCACTCTCATCCTCACCCCGATCTTCAAGCGCAGCTCCCACAAACTCGAGAAGGTCAATCCGGCGCTCATGTCGATCATCCCGGGCGCGGCACTGCTCGCGGCCTTCGCGGCCCTGACCTTCCGTGAGCTGCCGAAATCGCCGGCGCACGTCATCGCCGTCATCGTCTCTGCAGTCGTGATGAGCATCTGCCTGCTGCTGGCCAAGACACTCAAACAGAACTGGCTGAAGGAATGGGGACTGGGATTCTCCCTGCTCATCGGCCTCGTCGCCGCGTATTTCGCCCACTATGCCGGTCTCGGACTGCCCGAAGCCTGAGGAGAGAACATGTCATCGATCATCACATCACCCTCGCACGCGGCGTTCGAGCGCACCACCAGCCGGTGGGGCTCGATCACGCTGTTCATCGGATTCCTCATCGCCACCTCGGTGCCGTTCTATCTGATCTTCGTCGCAGACGCGAACATCGACTTCGGTGAGATCCTCACGGGGTTCCTCGCCGTGTTCGCCGTCTACGGCGTCTTCTACATCGTCGAACCTCTCACCTACTTCCCGATCCTCGGACCCGCCGGAATGTACCAGGCCTTCATGATCGGCAACGTCTCGAACAAGCTGCTGCCCTCGGCCATCGTCGCTCAGGACGCGATCGGGGCGAAGCCCGGCACCCGCAAGGGCGAATATGCGGCGACGATGGCCATCTGCGGGGCGGCGATCATCCACGTCACCTCGATGGTCATCTTCGTCGGCATCCTCGGCACGTGGCTCGTCACCCTCATCCCCGAGTCGGCCACCCTCGTCGCGAAGCTCTACATCCTCCCGGCCATCCTCGGCGGTGTCACCGTCCAGCTCATCGCGTCCCTCAAGCAGCTCAAGTCGACGCTCATCGCCCTCGGTATGGCGGCTCTGGTCATCCTCGTCCTCGTCCGACTGGTTCCCGTGCTCGCGCCCGGCGACGTCGCGATCGTCGTGTTCCTGACCATCCTCATCACCTGGTTCACCCGCAACAAATCGGTCACGGACAAGAGGTCGGGCGGCGACGGCACCGATACCGTCGGCATCAACTGACGACACCATGCCCCTGTCGCTCAGTCTCCGAGACTGACCCCCGCATTCGAGAATTCCTGCCAAGATGGCACCACACCACTGCCGAAAGGACATCATGTCGCTCAAGCCCGCTCTCCGCGCGTCGATCAGCGCCGATCTCGACCAGACGATTGCCGACTACAAACACTTCCACCGCACTCCCGAGCTGTCGATGCAGGAGACGAACACCGCCGCCGAGATCGCCTCCCGCCTCCACGCCCTCGGACTGACCACCCGCACCTTCGGCGGAACCGGCGTCGTCGCCGTGATCGACAACGGCGACGGGCCCGTCATCGGCTACCGCGCCGACATCGACGGCCTGCCGATCAGCGAGGACACCGGACTCGACTACGCCTCCGCCGCAGAGGGCACTCTGCCCGACGGGGAGACCACGAAGGTCATGCACGGCTGCGGCCACGACACGCACATCACCGTCGGGCTCTACCTCGCCAAGCACCTCGTCACGCACAGGGATCTGTGGTCGGGGACCGTCGTCATGATCTTCCAACCCGGTGAGGAGACCGGCCAAGGTGCGCGCGCAATGCTCGACGACGGACTGTGGGATCACATCGTGCGTCCCGAGGTCATCTTCGGCCAGCACGTGTGGCCCGGAGCAGCGGGGCACCTCTACGTCAGCAGCGGCACCGCCATGGCGATGTCCGACTGCCTGCGTGTGACCGTCAAGGGCAAGCAGGCGCACGGCTCACAGCCGGAGAATGCGATCGACCCGATCGTCCTCGGCGCCTATATGATCACCCGCCTCCAGTCGGTCGTGTCACGCGAGATCTCCGGTCGCGATATGTCCGTGGTCACCGTCGGCACCTTCCACGGCGGGCTCAAGGAGAACATCATCCCCGACTCCGCCGAGTTCAAACTCAATATCCGCACCTTCACCGAGGAGGTCCGCGCAGTCGTCCTCGACCGGGTCCGCCGCATCATTCTCGCCGAGGCGCAGGCTTCCGGCGCCCCGGAACCGGAGATCGAGGAGATGTATCGGTTCCCGCGCTGCTTCAACGACCCCGACGAAACCGAGTCGTTCCTCACTCACGTCGGAGCCGAGCTCGGTGCCGAGCAGGTCCACCTGACCGAGCCTGCCACCGGCAGCGAGGATGTCGGAGCGTTCGGAGATGACATCGGTGTGCCGTACGTCTACTGGTTCTTCGGCGGCTACTCCCCTGCGAAATTCGAAGGCGGACAGACCCCGGCCGGCAACCACTCCCCGTTCTTCGCTCCTGACGATGTCGAAACCACGCTCGAGACGGGCATCCGAGCCGCGCTGTCAGCAGTGCTGAGCAAGGTCGGAAAGGACCGCGCATGAGTGAGGAGATGCTGTGGTGGTCGACCCGTGAACTGGCCGCCCGGATCGCCGCCAAAGAGGTCTCCGCCCGTGAAGCACTGCAGGTCCACCTCGACCGCATCGACGCAGTCAACCCCGTCCTCAATGCCGTCGTCACCCGTGACGACGAGGCCGCGTTCGCCCAGGCCGAGGCGGCGGACTCAGCGACCGCTCGCGGTGAGAGCTTCGGGCTCCTGCACGGGGTGCCGATGACGCACAAGGACACTCACGACACTGCGGGAATGCGCACGACTTGGGGATCGCCGCTCATGGCCGATCGGGTTCCCGAATCGGATGCGCTCATCATCGCCCGACTCAAAGCCGCCGGGATCACGACGACGGGCAAGACGAATGTCCCCGAGTTCGCCGCCGGTTCGCACACCTTCAACGAGGTGTTCGGCACGACGGTGAACCCCTACGACCGAACGAAATCGGCATCGGGGTCCTCCGGCGGAGTGGGGGCGGTGCTCGCGGCCGGGATCCAAGCCTCCGGGGACGGATCGGACATGGGCGGATCACTGCGTTCGCCCGCATCGTTCAACAACGTCGTCGGGCTGCGACCGAGCAACGGCCGCATCCCGCACACTGCCCCGGGCAACCCCTATGCGTGGCTTGGGCAGAGCGGGTTCATGGCACGCACGGTCTCGGATGTCGCACTGCTGATGTCGGTGGCCTCAGGGCCGCACCCCTCGGCGCCGGCATCGATCCTGGAATCGGGCAGAGTCTTCGACCTCCCGGAATTCGCTCGTGCCGCCGACCACTCCCCCGACCTCACCGGTCTTCGGGTCGGATTCAGCCCCGACCTGGACGGACTGCTGCCTGTCGAGGCCGAGGTGAAGGACATCGTCGCCTCCACGGCTCAGGTGTTCAGCGGTCTCGGCGCGCAGGTGGACGCGGAGATTCCGAATCTCACGGACGCCGATGAGGTATTCAATGTGCGCCGTGCCCTCGACTTCGTCGGGTCCTGGGGCGGGCTGTATGAAGCGCACCCGGAGCACATCAAGGAATCGGTCAGGTGGAATATCCGCATGGGCCTCGATCTCACCGGCGCCGAGGTGGTTGCGGCCGAATCCGCACGCACCCGCCTCCACGGTGAGATCGACCGATACTTCGCCGGACACGATGTCCTCGTGCTCACTACCTGCCAGGTCCTGCCGTTCGATGCCGACATCGAATATCCGACGCAGATCAACGGTGTGCAGTTGGAGAACTACCTCGATTGGATGCGGGCCCTGTGCCTGATCTCAGCGACCGGGTGCCCCGCGATCTCGGTGCCGGCAGGATTCTCGGCCTCCGGCCTGCCGGTGGGTGTGCAGATCGTGGCGAAACCGGGCGCTGACGTCGAACTGCTCCGAGTCGCTCATGCCTTCGAATCGGCGACCGGTCACCACCGTCGGCGGCCGGAGCTCTGAGCGGAACGTCGCGCCGGAGTCGGCGCAGCGCGGGACGGACGGGGACAGGTATGGCAAACCTGGGCAGAGTTTGCCGAGCCTTTCCACACTGGAACGGTTCTAGAAAAGGTGTCAGGATATTCTCTAAGCAGGCGGAATGGATCCGCCTCGAACAGCAAAGGAGTAACAGATGCACCTGAGCCCCGCTATGCAGAAGGTCCTCAACGAGCAGGTCACCCTCGAACTCGAAGCCTCGTTGGTCTACCTCCAGCTCTCCATCCAGCTCGACGATCAGGATCTGCCCGGAATGACGCGCTGGATGCGCGCCCAGTCCGAAGAAGAGCAGGTGCACGCCGCGAAGTTCACCCAGCACTGCCTCGACCGCGGATTCGCCCCTCAGATCGGTGATATCGCCGCTCCGAAGGTCTCCGGCTCGCAGCCGATCGACTTCTTCAAGGCCGCTCTGGCGCACGAGGAGAAGGTCTCGGAATCCATCCGCAATCTCTACCGCACCGCCCAGGACGAAGCCGACCTCGACGTGCTGCCGCTGCTCCACTGGTTCATCGACGAGCAGGTCGAGGAGGAGTCGAGCATCTCGGAGATCATCGGTCGCCTCGAGCGTGTCGGCACCGACGGTGCCGGTGTCCTGCGCATCGATTCCGAACTCGGCTCACGCCACCCCGATATCACCGCCGACGGCGAGTGATATCTGCAGACCGACCACTTGAGGCTCAGCGCTCATCTCGAGTCGCGTGAGTCGAGGGTGGACTCGAATCGAGTACTCAGCGGCCGATCCCAGTGCGGGGTCGGCCGCTGTGCTGTCGGCCCCTGTGGCGTCGGCACCGGACTCCGTACTCAGCCGAGCACCGACTGGCCGATGAGGAGTACGACCGGCAGAGTGACGAGCATGATGACGGTCTGTCCGGCGATGAGTGCGGCCATGAGCTTCGCGTCTCCCCCGAGCTGCCTCGCCATGACGTAGCCCGAGCTCGCCGTCGCAATCGACTGGAAGACCAATCCGACCAGTGCAGGCACCGTCGGGACGCCGAAGAGGGCCAGGGCTGCCAGCGACAGGCCCGGCAGCAGAAGCAGCTTGATCGCCGTGGAGGCGATGATGGCCCGGGTATGGGAGCGCAGCGAGAATGTCTGCAAGCCGGCACCGACGCACAGCAGACCGATGGGCAGCGAGGCCGACGCCAGGGGATCGAGAACCGTGGACGCCACGTCGGGCAGGCCCAGCCCGCTGACGTTGGCAGCAGCTCCGGCGACGCAGCCGAGCACGAGAGGATTCGTCACGATCGCCCTCAGCAGCGCGAACAGCGAGCTCGGCCCGGTGCGGAGGAACTCGAAACCGAGACTCGAGACGACGTTGACCGTGGGGACGAGGATCGCTGCGACGATCGCGGCAACGGCGCTGCCCTCGGAGCCGAACAGGCTGCCCGCCAAGGACAGCCCGATATAGGTGTTGAAGCGGATGCCTCCCTGCAGAACAGAGGTGAAGGCGGGAAGATCACGAGCGATGACCCGACGGGTCACAATGATGCCCACGGAGACGACCGCGGTGGGAACGACGAGCGCCGCCGCCAACCGCACGAGCGGGACATGGGCCACATCCACCTCGGCGACGGAGGTGAAGAGCAGCACCGGAAGCAGACAGTAGTACGCGAGCTTCTCCGCGCCCGACCAGAACTCGGGACTCCGAAAACCCGGCAGTCTCTTCAGCACCAGGCCGAAGGCGATGAGCACCGTGACGGGAAGGAGGGCGAGGAGTATGGGAACCAGGCTCACAGACTGAGAATTTCATGAGTTCGGAATCAATTCAAAGTTGAGTGTGTTTGACTCAATGTAGGACCCGAACGAAAGGAAGCACATGGCTACACGTTTCGACCCCATCCGCGACCTCGACCGATTCTTCTCCGAGGTCACCCGCACCCCGAATGCCACCACTCTGCCGATGGACCTCTACCGTGACGGCGAAGTCTTCATCGCCCGCATCGACATGCCCGGAGTCGATCCGAGCAGCATCGACGTCGACGTCGAAGACCGCACGCTCACGGTCCGCGCCCGCCGCGAATCCGAGGTCGCCGACAAGGACGTGAAGTGGCTGACCAGGGAACGCACCAACGGCACCTACGCCCGCCAGCTCACGCTCGGCAACCGGGTGGCCCTGGATCGCATCCGCGCCGACTACAGCGACGGCGTCCTCACACTGACGATCCCCGTCGCCGAGGAGGCCCGTCCGCGGAAGATCTCCGTTTCGCACGCTTCCGGACAGACCGCCCCCGAAGTGGTCGAATCGTCCTCGGCGGACGAACCCCGCTCCCCCGGCGCCGGCAGCTGACTCCGTGAGCGCGGGCCCCACCCGAACGCGGGTGGGGCCCGCTTCGTGCATTCAGCGGCGCTGAAGGAGGTAGGCCAGACACATGTACGGCAGCTCCGCCCTGTCCGGGATCGGATGTTCGACACGGAGATATTCGCGCAGATTCGATTCGACTCTGTTCCGGGTCTTCTCGTCCGAGCGCAGCCAATAGGAGCGTGTGCGAGCGAGGTCGACGATTCCATCGACGGAGACCTCCGTTGCGAATTCGACGAGTCTGTTCTCGTTGAGAGTCAGACCGCTGCCGGGCTGAGGCCGGTACTGGGGCCGGTACACGTCTCCTGCGTGCATGATCCGGCTCAGGCGCAGCACCCAGTCGACACGGACATCGAGCTGGTTGATGAGGATGAGCAGTCGGCCTCCCGGACGGAGGATGCGGGCCACCTCGGCGGCGGCTCTCGACTCGTCGAACCAATGCCAGGCCTGTGCGACCGTGACGAGGTCGAAGCTCTCGGCTTCCAGGCCCGTGGCCTCGGCCGTGCCGACCATGGTGGGCGCAGGATTGCGCTCGAGCGCGGCCGTGTCGGGATCGACGGCGATGAGATCGGTGCCGAGGGCAAGCAGCCGACGGCTGAGGATCCCGGTGCCCGCACCGAGGTCGCAGACCTGCAGATCGGACCAACTCCGGTCCCAGCCGGTCAGCGCCAGATCCAGAGCCGTCTGCGGATAGCCGGGGCGCACCTCGTCATAGACTCCGGCCTGAGCACCGAAACGGCGCCCGTGTGCGGCCTGCGCGCGTGGTCGCACCATCTGCCCCTGCCTTTCACCGAACTTCTGTCGGTCGTCCTGGCGACCGCTGCAGACCACTCTAGCGTCGTTGTCAGCCAGCGAGTCGATAGGATGGAGTCAACGGCCCGTTCCCAGCCCTGAGGAGTCAGCATGTCCGCACCGTCCGATCTCCAGTCCCGACTGGATGAGGCCTCCGCTGCCTATGAGGAATTCGCCTCACGCGGCCTCGACCTCGACATCACCCGCGGCAAGCCCGCACCCGAGCAGCTCGACCTCGCCGCCGATCTGCTCACCGCGGTCAGCGGTGACGACGTGTTCACCCCAGGTGGTGTCGACGCTCGCAACTACGGTGGGCTCGACGGGCTCATCGAACTGCGTGAGATCTTCGCCCCGCTGCTCAAGGTGCCGGCGAATCAGCTGCTGGCCGGAGGCAATGCGTCGCTGACCTTCATGGCCCAGGCCCTGACCTTCGCACTCATGCACGGCACAGCAGTCGACGACCGCCCGTGGGGTCGGGGACCGCACAAACTGCTGTGCCCCGTGCCCGGCTACGACCGTCATTTCACCCTGGCCGAATCCCTCGGATTCGAGCTTCTGACCATCCCGATGGACGACGAGGGACCGGTCATCTCCGAGGCGCAGCGTCTGGCCGAGGACCCGGCGGTCAAAGGCATGTGGTTGGTGCCGATGTATTCCAATCCGACCGGAATCACCATCACCGAGGCGCGGGCACGGGAGCTCGCGGCCATGCCGACCGCGGCGGACGATTTCGCTCTGCTGTGGGACAACGCCTATGGGGTGCACCATCTGCGTGAGGACCATCCGGACAATGTCGACATCCTCTCTCTGTGCGCCGAGGCAGGCAATCCCGAACGAGCATGGATCTTCGCTTCGACATCGAAGATCACGCATGCCGGTGCCGGTGTGTCGTTCTTCGCAGGCGGCCCGGCCACGGTCGACTGGATGCGAGCGAACCTCGGGAAGGTCGCGATCGGCCCCGACAAGATCAACCAGCTGCGCCATGTCCGGTTCTTCTCCGAACCCGCCGGGGTCGAAGAGCATATGCGCAGGCATGCCGAAATCGTCGCCCCGAAGTTCGACGCCGTACTTGCGGCGCTGGAAGACGGCCTCGGATCAGATGAACTGGCACAGTGGACCTCACCGGACGGGGGCTACTTCATCACTCTGACGACGATGGAGGGCATCGCGGATCGAGTGGTCAAACTCGCCGGGGAGGCGGGTGTGAAACTGACGCCGGCCGGAGCCACTCACCCGTACGGACTCGACCCGCACAACAACACCATCCGCATCGCCCCGACGATGCCGACACTCGATGAGGTCGAACTCGCGGCTCAGGGTCTCGTAGCATGCGTGCGACTGGCCAGCTATGAGAAGCTGCTGGCCGGCTGAAAGACCTACGCTGCCTGCAGACTTAAAACAGGTCCGCCCCGAACCGAATGGTTCGGGGCGGACCTGTCTGGTCCATGGTCGCCGGCTCAGTAGTCGTAGAAGCCGCGTCCGGACTTCACACCGAGCAGACCGGCATCGACCATACGCGACAGCAGGATCGGCGGTTTCGCGGCCGGATCACCGGTCTCCTCATACATGCTCTGGGCAGCGTAGAGGCAGGTGTCGAGACCGACGAGGTCGGCGAGCTTGATCGGGCCCATCGGGTGGGCACAGCCGCCGACCATGCCTGCGTCGATGTCCTCCTTCGTCGCGAACCCGGATTCGAGCATCCTCACCGCGCTGAGCAGGTATGGGATGAGCAGGGCATTGACGATGAACCCGGGGCGGTCATCAGCCTGGATCGGGTTCTTCCCGAGCACCTCGGCGACGAACGAGGTCACGGTGTCACGGACGTCGTCGGCGGTGAGGACCGAGGAGACGATCTCCACCAGCGGCTGCACGGGTGCCGGGTTGAAGAAGTGGACGCCGAGTACGCGTTCGGGACGCGAGGTCGACTGCGCGAAGCGGATGATCGGCATCGACGAGGTGTTCGACGCGAGAATGGCCTCCGGGTCGGTGACGACCTGGTCGAGTTCGGCGAAGATCGACTTCTTGATGTCTTCGTTCTCGCTGGCTGCTTCGATGACAAGCTGACGGTCGGCGAGATCGCCGATGTCGGTGGTGAACCGCAGGCGGCCGAGGGTCTCGTCGCGGGCAGCGGCATCGAGCTTTCCCTTGTCCACGGCGCGGGCCAGGGACTTCTCGATGCGGGCCCGACCGGCGGCCGATGCCTCCTCGTTGATCTCACGGACGATGACGTCGAGACCGGACTTCGCCAGCACCTCGGCGATTCCGGCTCCCATGAGTCCGCTGCCGATGACGGCTGTGCGCTGAATGCTCAAGAACTTCTCCTTCTCAGGTCATTGTGGTCGATGGTGTGCGTATCGATGTGCTCAGGACATCCGCGCGAGGAACCAGTCGGCCGAGCGGATGGCCTTCATAGCTTCCCGCCGGCGCTCTCCGGGCAGAGTCTGGATGTAGACCTGCCCGTCGAGGTGACCCACCTCGTGCTGGAGCATCTGGGCGAAGACCTCCGTGCCCTCGATCTCGATCGGCTGATTCTGCGCATCCACCCCGCGCACCCGAGCGAACTCGTAGCGCGGGGTGGGGAAGAACAGTCCGGGCACGGACAGGCAGCCTTCTTCGATGTCACGCAGCTGCCCGCCGAGCTCGACGATCTCCGGGTTGATGACATAGCCGGTGCGACCGTCGAGGTCGTAGCCGAAAGCCCGCAGGCCGACCCCGATCTGCGGGGCGGCCACGGCCGCACGGCCCTCGGGCCGTGCGGTGTCGACGAGGTCGGCGGCCAGGGCTTCGACGTGATCGTCGAAGACGGTCACCGTCTCACACCTGCTGCGCAGCACGGGGTCGCCCCATAGCCGGATCTCGCGTTCAGGCATCGATTACCACGACGAGGTCTCCGCCTTCGAGCTGCTGGACATCAGCGATGGCCACGCGGGAGACGGTTCCGGCCGTCTGCGTGGTGATCGTCGCTTCCATCTTCATGGCTTCGATCGTGGCAATGGTGTCTCCGACAGCGACCGTGTCACCCTCGTGGACCTGCATGGTCACGACGCCGGCGAACGGGCTGCCGACATGACCGCGGTTGTTCGGGTCGGCCTTCTCCGCCGTCTTGACTTCGCTTTCGACGGACCGGTCGCGCACCTGCAGCGGACGCAGCTGTCCGTTGAGGGTGAACATGACCGAACGCATTCCGCGTTCGTCGGTTCCGCCGATGGCCTGGACGCCGATGAGCAGGTTCTTGCCCTTCGCCAGTTCGACGGCGTGTTCTTCGCCGCCGGTGAGGCCGTAGAGGTATTCGGAGGTCTCGACGACGGACAGGTCCCCGTAGTTCGAGCGCATCGTCCGGAATTCCTTCGTCGGTCCGGGGAACAGCAGCTCGTTGAGCTTGTCCTTCCGCTCCCGGCCCGGTGACTGCAGGGCTTGGGCATCCGCGGGTTCGAGGTGTTCGACGAGCGGCTTGGCGGAGCGGCCGGCGAGAGCCTTCGTGCGGAACGGCTCGGGCCATCCGCCCGGAGGGTCACCGAGGTCGCCGCTGAGGAAGCCGATCACCGAATCCGGGATATCGAACTTGTCCGGGTTCTCAGCGAATTCCTCCGGTGAGACGCCGGCACCGACGAGATGGAGCGCCAGATCGCCGACGACCTTCGACGACGGGGTGACCTTGACGAGGTGGCCGAGGATAGAATCGGCGGCCGCGTACATGTGTTCGATGTCTTCGAACCGCTCCCCCAGCCCGAGGGCCACGGCCTGCTGCCGCAGGTTCGACAGCTGACCGCCGGGGATCTCGTGGCGGTAGACGCGACCGGTCGGTCCGGCGAGACCGGATTCGAAGGGTGCGTAGAGTTTGCGCACCGACTCCCAGTAGGGCTCGAGATCGCTGACGGCGTCGAGACTGATGCCTGTGTCGCGGTCGGTGTTCTCGAACGCGGCGACGAGGGCGGAGAGACTCGGCTGGCTGGTCGTTCCGGCCATGGCCGCCGAAGCGGCATCGACGGCATCGGCCCCGGCAGCGGCCGCAGCATAGAGGGTGGCCAGCTGGCCGCCGGCGGTGTCGTGGGTGTGGACGTGGACGGGCAGATCGAAGTTCTCCCGCAGAGCCGTCACCAGCTTGGCCGTGGCAGCAGGGCGCAGCAGACCGGCCATGTCCTTGATGGCGAGAACATGGGCTCCGGCCTCGACGATCTGCTCGGCGAGGCGCAGGTAGTAGTCGAGCGTGTAGAGCTCTTCGGTCGGGTCGAGGATGTCCGAGGTGTAGCACAGAGCCACCTCGGCCAGCGCCGAGTTCGTTCCGCGCACGGCTTCGATCGCCGGGCGCATCTGCTCGACGTCGTTGAGCGCATCGAAGATGCGGAAGATGTCGATGCCCGTGCGAGCGGCCTCGTCGACGAAGGCGTCGGTGACCTCGGTCGGGTACGGGGTGTAGCCGACGGTGTTGCGGCCGCGCAGCAGCATCTGCAGATTGATGTTGGGCACCGCGGCGCGCAGAGCCTCGAGGCGTTCCCAGGGATCCTCACCGAGGAAGCGCAGAGCCACATCATAGGTGGCACCGCCCCAGGCCTCGATGCTCAGCAGCTCGGGCGTCATCCGGGACACGTGTGAGGCCACGGCCAGCAGATCGCGGGTGCGCACGCGGGTGGCGAGCAGTGACTGGTGAGCGTCACGGAACGTCGTATCGGTGACGCCCAGCGCGGTCTGCTCGCGCAGGGCACGCGCGAAGCCCTCCGGACCGAGCTCGGCGAGGCGGTCGCGGCTGCCGGGGGCGGGAGCCTGCGAGAGGTCGATGTTCGGGAGCTTGTCGCCCGGGCGGATGCGCAGCCCCGGTTCGCCATGGGGCCGATTGACGGTGACGTCGGCGAGGTAGTCGAGCAGCTTCGACCCGCGGTCGGCGCTCACGCGTGCGTCGAAGAGCTGCGGGCGCTCTTCGATGAAGGACGTGGAGAGGTCGCCGGCGACGAATGCGGGATCGTCGAGAACGGCCTGCAGGAAGCCGATGTTCGACGACACCCCGCGGATGCGGAACTCCGCCAGCGCCCGCTTGGCCCGGCCGACGGCCTGAGCGAAGTCCCGGCCGCGGCAGGAGAGCTTCACGAGCATCGAGTCGAAATGGGGGCTGACGGCGGCACCGGCGTGGACGGTTCCACCGTCGAGGCGCACGCCGGCACCGCCGGCCGAGCGGTAGGCAGTGATCGTTCCGGTGTCGGGACGGAACGAGTTGGCAGGATCCTCGGTGGTGATGCGGCACTGGAGGGCGGCACCCTTGATGCGCATCTCGTCCTGTCGCAGGCCGATCTCTTCGAGGCCGGCTCCCGCGGCGATGCGCATCTGAGATGCGACGATGTCGACATCGGTGATCTCTTCGGTCACGGTGTGTTCGACCTGAACGCGCGGGTTCATCTCGATGAACACATGCTTGCCTGCGCGCGGTCCGTCGGTCTCGAGGAGGAACTCCACGGTGCCGGCGTTCTGATAGCCCAGCGCCTTTGCGAACTTCAGGGCATCGGCGTGCAGGGCGGCCGCGATCTCGGGGTCGAGGTTCGGCGCCGGAGCGATCTCGACGACCTTCTGGTGGCGGCGCTGCACGGAGCAGTCGCGTTCGAAGAGGTGGATGGCGTTCGAATCGTTGTCGGCCAGCACCTGGACCTCGATGTGTCGGGGGCGCTGCACGGCCTGCTCGATGAAGACCGTGGGGTCGCCGAAGGCGCCTTCGGCCTCGCGCATGGCGGCCTTCAGCGCATCCTCGAGCTCGGTCGCCTGAGCCACGCGACGCATTCCGCGGCCGCCGCCGCCTGCGACGGCCTTGACGAAGAGCGGGTATTCCATCGATTCGGCATCGGCCAGCAGCTGCGCGATATCGGCCGAGGGTCGTGTCGAGTCGAGCACCGGAATGCCCGCATTGCGTGCGGCCGCCAGCGCCTGGACCTTGTTTCCCGCCAGTTCGAGCACATCGGCCTTGGGCCCGATGAAGGTGATGCCCGCGTCAGCGCAGGCACGTGCCAGATCGGGGTTCTCGGAGAGGAATCCGTACCCGGGGTAGATGGCGTCGGCGCCGCTCTCCTTCGCCACCCTCAGCATCTCTTCGACACTGAGGTACGCGCGGACGGGGTGGCCCTCCTCGCCGATCATGTAGGCTTCGTCGGCCTTCATCCGGTGTTCGGAGTTGCGATCCTCATACGGGAAGACTGCGACGGTGGAGGCTCCGAGCTCATAGGCGGCACGGAAAGCGCGGACGGCGATCTCTCCGCGGTTGGCCACGAGGACTTTGGAGAACATAGGTGTCTCTCACTTCTGTATCGGCCGCACTGGGCGACTGGTCGACAAGCTGTCGGAAACATACTCTACAAGTGACCTGGAACACCCCTGCGCCCGGGGGTCGACTTTGGACTGAGACGTGAGTCTCGGCGTGGTCGGCACGGCTCGGCAGCCGCCGATACGTTAACGTAGGAGCGTGCTTGTCCTCAGTATCAGCAGCCTCAAAGGCGGAGTCGGTAAGACATCCGTGACGCTCGGTCTGGCCTCGGCGGCCTACAACAGAGGAATTCCCACTCTGGTCGTCGACATGGACCCGCAGGCGGACTCGTCGACCGGCCTCGATGTGCCGACCTCGACGCGTGTCGACATCGCCGATGTGCTCGCTGCTCCGAAGTCCCAGAAGATCCTGTCCGAGGCGATCATCCCCTCCGGGTGGGTCGGAGACCGGCTCGGCCACCTCGACGTGATCTCCGGTTCTCCGCGCGCTGCGGAATTCGATCGGCCTTCACTGTCCGAGCGCTATCTGCGCCGACTCGAAGACGCCCTGACGCGGATCGCCAAAGGCTACCGGCTCGTCCTCATCGACTGTCCGCCCAGCCTCAACGGCCTGACCCGCACGGCGTGGACGGCGAGCAATCGCGTCGCGGTCGTGACCGAGCCCAGTCTGTTCTCCGTCGCGGCCGCCGATCGGGCCCTGCGCGCGACCGATGAGCTGCGGCAGCGCGGTGCCTCCGACCTGCAGCCTCTCGGACTCGTCGTCAACCGGGTGCGGGCCGGTTCGACCGAACACGACTATCGCATCCAGGAGATGCGTGAGATGTTCGGTCCGCTCGTGCTCAATCCCCCTCTGGCCGAACGCGCGGTCATGCAGCAGGCTCAGGGTTCGGCGCGACCGATCCACTCCTGGCCCGGCAAACCGGCTGAAGAGGTCGCCGGCTCGTTCGACGCTCTTCTGGAGCGTGCGCTGCGCTCGGAGAACATCCGGGGCCGACGCGGTGCGGCCCCGGCCAAGAACGGCGCTCAGCAGACCGAGAAGAAGTGAACGCTTGAGCCGCTGCTCCCCCAGCAGATCGTCGACTGCCGCCCCGAACCCAGGTTCGCGGCGGCAGTTCTGCAGTTGATGAGAACTCTCAGGTCGCGATCGGAGCGACCGCGTTCGGAACGACCCAGCCAAGAACCGAGGCGGCCCGCTCGATCTGAGCG
>OMJG01000075.1_pt1 | contig 68506 bp, 55 predicted proteins | sample 1646431 | NCBI WGS metagenome assembly OMJG01 (sample SAMN03771674, study PRJEB25209) | food metagenome | isolation source: Cotija cheese | place: Mexico:Jalisco,Michoacan | collected 2011-12-12 | reverse complement strand
CTTTCTACGAATTCGCCAGACAGGTCTATGACACCACTCATCAAGAACTTACGGACAATTTTTAGAATCGCTTTATCCTGAATGAATGTTTCTAAATGATACATCAGCTTATCGTGACTGAGTGTATCGAAACATTGTTTCAAGTCACAATCGACCACGACTTTATACCCTTCTTCATAGTAGCTTACGCATTGTTTCAGCGCTGTCTGAGTTCCTTTATTCGGGCGGAACCCATGGCTTTGAGGAAGAAAGTACGGGTCGATCAGCGGTTCGATGATTTGTTTGATGGCTTGCTGGACGACACGGTCACGCGCACAGGGAATACCCAGTTTGCGCTTGGCTCCGTTTGGTTTGGGAATCTCAACCCGTTTGACGGGCTGGGGTTTGTAGGTTCCTTCAAGAAGTTTCTGCCTTAATGGCAGATAGACCTCTTCAATATGTTCTTCTACTTCCCAAACGGTCATCCCATCTATCCCAGCTGCTCCTTTATTTCGTCTAACCTTTGCGGCAGCTGACAATAGATTTTTCTTACTTACAACGAGCTCCATCAACGATGGAGACTGACGATACAGTTCTTTCATTTTACCTAGAAGGGTACTCTGCACACCTACATACTCTTTCGGTTCCACCTTATCCCTCTGTAGACTGCCAACCAGTGGTTGTTTTCTGCAGTAATCGTCCCTTCTAACCTCCAATCTATACTTTGTATTTGATATTGTTCGGTCCTTCGGTACATTTTCCCTACTATGACCTCGGCTGACTTCTGCCTATTCGTTGTTACTACGACCAGGGGTCGCTAGACAGACCTCCCCGGGTAAGAACGACAACCTTCTGCTCATGTCACTGCATCCTAATACTGTACAGGATTCGGGCAATATTGGACTTTGCTTTGTTTTGCAAGCTCGTCCGTCCTGATTCAGCCTTGATATGAAGTTTCTGTCCGTCAGTGCGAGCATTTGCGTCCGACTTCCTTCAGATTCCGCCTCACGACGGACACCCTTGTCATTCGCTAACAGTTCCTACTGCCGAGCCTGTAGTGGACTTTCACCACCAAGTTGTCGCCCATGCCAGGCGCACATAAAATAAGCTGCTCTGCCTACGCAAAACAGCTTCTCTTGTTACCCGACTTCGTTATCACTTTGACCAGATCGAATAATGTCCATCGCACTTCCCAGTGCACTGTCGACCATATTCTGGACAGCAACAGTCGTATAAAATCCGATATGCGGTGTGATCAATACATTATTCATGTTCATTAATTTCTTTAGGTTCTCATCCGGCAGGTCTTTTCCGGATAGATCATGATTGAAGAAATGTTGCTCGTTTGGCAAGGTATCCAAGGCTGCACCCGCAATTTTCTTCTGTTCCAATGCCTGGATCAATGCTGGTACATCCATAACGGGACCGCGCGCTGCATTTATGATATAAGCGTCAGATTTCATCTGATTCAATGCTGCTTCATCTATTAAATGTGTCGTTGTTTCATCTAAGGGCACATGGAGACTGACGATATCCGCTTTTTCAAGCACTGCTTTTTGTGACCGTTCATATGTTAAAATGTCCTGAATTTCTGTTCTCTGCACTGGATCGTAAGCTATCACAGTTGCTCCTAGAACATGGAATAGCCTAGCCGCCGTGCCGCCGATCTTTCCAGCTCCGATTATCCCAACAGTCAATGTATTGATTTCCTTTGCAATCAAGCCGCCCCAGCGGAAATCGCCGCGAGACTGGTTCTCTTCTAAAATAGGATTATTTCGAATCAGACGCAATGCCTGCATCACCACAAGTTCCGCAACAGATGTTGGTGAATAGGCAGGAACATTGGTAATTTTAAGATGGTGTTTTTTTGCCAACGCCAAATCAATAATATCATATCCTGCTGTTCTTAAGGCAATCTGTTTAATCCCGAATTGCTCCAGCTGTTCATAAACCGTCTCTTCTGTAAGATCCACACGCTGCTGAACACAGATGCCATCATAACCTGCTGCTAATTGTACATTTTCGGAAGTTAAAGGATCAGTTACCGGTGTCACTTCCACTCCATTCCGCTCTTCCCAAGCCTTCACAGCCGGTCTTTCATCTTCTCTTACACTGAACATCATCAACTTCATTTAACCATGCCACCCTCGTTTAAAATTATTTCCAGTCTAGCATTGATGAGAATCTGACACAATACAGAGCCGTTTCTGCCTTATGCAACCTACATATTCTATCCTTTTAATATAGCATCTACTTCGTGTAAGTCGTAAGCTTTTGAAGTATCAAAAGTCACCACATAATCTTTCACAGCTGCAATATATAATGGATGCGACCGGTGATTCCAAGACTCCTCCCAATCGTGTTCGAAAGGAAAAGCGGCTGCCTCATTGATTGCTCCTATTTGTTCCAGATAACTCGCGTAATACTCACAGACGAAGAGCATCCCTTTTCCTAATGGATTGATTAGGCTCGCTGTTTCTTTCATGATCTGAAAAATAGCTTCTCCCTGTTCGCTTTCATTTATGTAATGTTTTAACATTTTTGTCCGCTTTGCTTCCGGTACTTCAAAGTATTGAGCCTCGACTTCTTCCAGCAATTGATTGACCTTCGCTTTATTCTGATCCAATATTATTCCTAGCGATGCTTTCATTATAGTTCTCCTTTAAATAGATAAAATAAATGAAAGCATCACTTTGCAGCGTATACAAAGTGATGCTTTTATAATTATGCTAAGCCGACACGTTCAAAAATTTCATCGACGTTTCTCAAATGATAGTGATAATCGAATGCATCTGCTACGTCATCTGCTGAGAGATAAGACATGATGGTTTCATTTTCTTCAATCAGTGGGCGGAAAGCCTTCTGCTCATCCCAGGCAATCGCTGTTTGTGGCTGAACCAGATCATAAGCAGCTTCACGGCTCAGACCTTTGTCGATCAGTTTCAATAAGACGCGCTGGCTGTAGATCAAGCCAAGTGTCGCATCCATGTTGCGTTTCATATTTTCAGGGAACACCGTCAAATTACGGACGATATTCGCAAATCGATTCAGCATGTAATTCAATAAAGTCGTACTGTCCGGCAGGATAATGCGCTCTGCAGAAGAGTGAGAGATATCTCGTTCATGCCATAAGCTGACATTTTCATAAGCAGTGATCATATGTCCGCGGATCACACGAGCCAGTCCGGCCATATTCTCAGAACCAATCGGATTGCGTTTATGCGGCATTGCCGAAGAGCCTTTTTGACCTTTCGCAAACCCTTCTTCCACTTCTCTGGTTTCAGATTTTTGCAGTCCTCTGATCTCTGTCGCAAATTTTTCTATACTTGTTGCGATCAGCGCAATGGAGCTTAAATATTCAGCATGCAAGTCACGCGGCAGCACCTGAGTGGAGATTTCTTGTGCACGAGTACCCAGCTTTTCGCAGACATATTTTTCAACAAAGGTTGGAATATTCGCAAACGTGCCTACTGCTCCACTGATTTTCCCTGCTTCTACTCCTTTAGCAGCATGTTCAAAGCGCTCGATATGACGGTTCATTTCTGAATACCATAAGGCCAGTTTCAACCCGAAAGTCGTCGGCTCTGCATGAACGCCATGTGTTCTGCCCATTGTTACAGTATATTTATGTTCTTTTGCTTTCTCACCGATGACTTCAAGCAAGTTCTGCAGATCTTTACGCAGAATATCATTGACTTGTTTTAACTGATATCCGTAAGCAGTATCAACGACATCCGTACTGGTCAATCCGTAATGAACCCATTTTTTCTCTTCGCCAAGCGTTTCAGATACTGCACGGGTAAAGGCGACCACATCATGTCTGGTTTCTTTTTCAATTTCTAAGATTCGTTCAATATCAAAAGAAGCGTTCTGACGAATTTTTTCTACATCTTCTTTTGGGATCTCACCCAGTTCTGCCCAAGCTTCGTCAGCCAGAATCTCAACTTCCAGCCAGGTATTGTAGCGGTTTTCGTCTGACCAGAGTTTTTTCATTTCAGGTCTTGTATAGCGCTCAATCATGTCATTGCTCCTTATTTTTTCTTTAACTTTGCCAGATTGCTGTCTGATCGATTTCTTTCAGTGTCTGTTCCAAGTCATCCGTCAAAATCGTGATATGTCCCATTTTTCGACCGACTTTTGCCACAGCTTTTCCGTAATCATGTACATGCCAGACAGGTTTCGTTTCATTTAATTCCAGCGCCTGTTCTAAATGTTCACCTAAGATATTGACCATCACAGCCGGTCTTAATAAGTCTACTTGCGGCAAATTGTACCCGCAGATTGCTCTAATATGCATATCAAATTGAGAGTCTGAACAGGCTTCAATCGAGTAATGCCCTGAATTATGCGGACGCGGTGCCAGTTCATTGGCATAGATTTCTCCCTGCGCGGTCACAAACAGTTCGATGCCCAGCACGCCTACTAAATTCATTTGATCGGCAATCTGTTCAGCGATTTTTTTCGCTTCTTCTGTTACTTTCTGAGACACTCTTGCCGGCACAATACTTTTAAGTAAAATATTCTGTTCATGGATATTTTCTGAAACAGGAAACGTTGAAATCTGTCCTCTTTCATTTCTAGTTACCATAATAGAAACTTCTTTTTCGAACGCTACCCATTGTTCTAAAATACAAATGCCGTTTTCGAGCAGTTCGGCCGCTTTTGATAGGTCAGCTGCTGACTTTAAGACAACTTGTCCTTTGCCGTCATAGCCGCCGCGAATCGTTTTTAAAACGGATGGATAGCCGATTTCTTTAACAGATTCAGCTAACGCCTCTTCCGTTTCAATTTTAGCATAGGTAGCAACAGGAATCCCTGCATTTTTCAAAAACTCTTTTTCTTTTAATCGATTTTGTGTAATGAGTAAAAGCTCTGTCCCTTGTGGAACGGATACTTGATTCAAGACTCTTTCGATCGTCTCGGCATCTACGTTCTCAAACTCGTATGTGAGCACGTCGCTGCGTTCAGCCAGTTCGGCTAACGCCTCTGCATCGTCATAGGCTGCTTCAATGTGCCAATCTGCTACTTGAGCTGTTGGACAATTTGGTGTCGGGTCCAGGACCCCGACGTTATACCCTCTTTCTTTAGCAGAAAAAGCCATCATCCGACCCAGTTGCCCACCACCGATGATGCCGATCGTACTTTTTGGTTTAATTATATTAGACAAGGTCTTCACTACTTTCTATGACAGCTTGTTTTGACTGAGCTCTTTTTCGCTCAAGCCGCTGCGCAACTTTTTCATTTTCTATCCCTAAAATCTGCGCTGCCAGCAGCCCTGCATTGGTTGCCCCTGCTTTTCCAATGGCAACAGTTGCCACTGGAACACCGCCCGGCATTTGGACAATAGAAAGCAGAGAGTCCAATCCATTCAGTGCGCGGGACTGGACGGGTACACCGATGACAGGCAAAGTCGTTTTGGCTGCGACCATTCCCGGCAGATGCGCCGCTCCTCCAGCCCCTGCAACGATCACTTTTACCCCTTTCGCTCTGGCCGTCTTTGCAAATTCAAACATCAATTCCGGTGTCCGGTGAGCTGAGACGACTTTTTTCTCATATAGTACCTCTAACTCATCCAGCACGTCACACGTATGTTTCATGGTCTCCCAATCCGATGTACTTCCCATAATTACAGCAACTTCTGCAGCCAATCCTAACCCCTCCTATAATATACACCTTACGATTATTCTTCATTAGAGATCATTCGTTTACATATTATCAATAACCAGGCTGTTTTAAAAGTAAATATCGAACTTTTAAATTTATTTAACGTTAAAAGTTCGTATTTAAATATTCTCTATTATTTTCTAAGAAGCTAAAATCTGGTAGGAGGTGAGGTGACTAACTTCCGGCTTCCCAAACCACCGTACGTACGATTATCCTTTCGGCGTGTCTTATAGATCTCCCTTGGTAAAAACGATACCTTTTATTCTTGCTACTCGTCCTCTTTTACTGCTTCAGTTGATAGAATAGGCCTCTTATTTTTACTACTCGCTGTCTTTTGCTCCTCCAGTTGATAGAATGAACCGTTTATTCTAGCTACTCAACCTCTTTTACCGATACAGTTGATAGAATAAGAGATTTATTTCACTTCACTCTAACACTTTATAAAACTTAGGCTGTCTAGAACTTCATTTTGTTTGGCAAACTCGTCCGTTCTGGTTCAGCCTTGATATGAGATATCTGTTCGTCAGTGCGAGCATTTGCGTCTGACTTTAGACTAAGCCTCGCGGTAGACTCCTTTGTCATTCGCTAACAGTTCCTACTGACAAGTCTGTAGAGGACTTTCACCACCAAGTTGTCGCCCATGCCGGGCACACCAAAAAAAGCCCAGCTTTTGACTAAGCCAGACTATTTGTTTCCCATCATTCAAGTTTTCTTATATGAAATTGACTGCATTCTATTATAATCGTTGTTCCAGAGAATAGTTGGAACTTTCAAATTAATTGTTTTCAGCTAATACTGCTTTCACTTTCTATTTCTGCACTCACTAAGAAGTTCTCTTGATGCTGCAGAATCGACTCGGCGATCCGTTCGATATCTCTGGATGTTCCGCGCAGCTCAAATTCACCAACCATTGGAAATCCAAATCTTTCTGTATATTGTCTTGCACTTAAACAGAATTGCTTATTGAAATTACGATTTCCGCTTCCGATAATGCCGTAACAATTTTGATAGTTATCATAGGCTGCTATAAAATCCCCTAAATTGGTGGTCAGCACTTCTTTGTTTCCTGTCTGAACGCCGTTTCCGCCACTCAGGTAAGTCGGTAAGAAACTCACAAAGGGTTCCTTTACTGGAAATGTCTCTCCCTTTAAATCCTTGACGTTCATCGATTCAACGGTTACATCTTTAGTTGTCTTTAAATAGTCGCTCAGTCGTTCAACAAAATTCTTCGTGTTCCCGCTCAAACTGATGTAGATTATATTGATTTTACTTCTCATTTTTTTGCTCCTTTCATTAGAAACCATATGTTGTTATGTTTAATTTAAATTAGCACAACATGCAGAACCTGTAAACGTGCAGTTCATTTATGAAACTTTTTATTCTTTTGTCTTTCAGTTTATTTCCCTTAGATGGTCAAGTGATCTTTTTCACTAACTCATTCCCTTAACTCTCCTTTATATGAAGCCATTTGATCCTCAAAAAAGTACATTCACAAAAAAAGCCTTATAAAGTTAGTTTTTAGAGAAACTAACTTTATAAGGTCATAACAGAATGATACTGTACTCTCGCAAAAGAAAATCTTTATTTAATTATTATTCATTCTCCGGCATTTTCAACAATCTAGCATTGATAGCAACTACTACTGTACTCAGTGACATGACAACTGCACCGATAGCTGGTGTAACAACAATCCCCCAGTTGACTAATACGCCGGCTGCCAATGGGATCGCTATAATATTATAGCCAGCTGCCCAAATCAAGTTCTGAATATTTTTACGCTGAGTCGCTTTTGATAATTTCAGAATACTCAAGATATCTTTTGGATCACTATCTACCAGTACAATATCGGCTGTTTCAATGGCGACATCCGTTCCTGCACCGATGGCAATACCGATATCTGCTGCTGCCAGTGCAGGTGCATCGTTAATGCCATCTCCGACCATTGCAACTTTTTTGCTGCCTTGTTCTTTCAGTTTTTCGATTTCACTGGATTTTCCATCTGGCAAGACTTCAGCTATAACGTCCGTCAGCCCCAGCTCTTTTCCAACAGCCTCCGCAGCTTTTTGATTATCTCCAGTGATCATAATGGATTCAATACCCATTTCTTTTAACTCACGAATGATTTTGTATGAAGATGGCCGGATTTTATCTCCAACGGCAATCATTCCCATTAACGATTCGTCCCTTAAAACAAAAACGACGGTATTTCCCTTTCCTGAAAGTGTCTGGTACTGCTCTTGATCAAACGATATGCCTTCTGATTTCATGGCACCCGGACTAATAATACTGACTTCTTGCGAATCAACTGTTCCTTTTAATCCCTTACCAGTCAGTGTCTGGACATTTTCTACTTTTAAAGCTTCAATATTGCGCTCTTCTGCTTCTCGAACGATCCCTTTACCGATTGGATGATCTGACTGCTGCTCAATTGAATAGGCCAGTTGAAGCAGTTCTTCTTCTGAAACATCACTTTCCGGTATGATTGCTTCTACACCAAAGTTTCCTTCCGTCAATGTACCAGTTTTATCAAATACAACTTTGTCCACTTTTCGAGCCTCTTCAAATTGCGTACGATTTCGAATCAGCAATCCTTCTTTGGCTGCGATTGATGTAGACACTGAACTGACCAGCGGCATTGCTAACCCTAAAGCATGGGGACAGGCTATAACCAGTACAGTGACTAACCGTTCCAGAGCATATTCAAAATCGGCTGCCGTAATCCAATACGCAAAGGTCAAAGCACCTGCAATAACCGCTACATAAAACAACCATTTTGCAGCAATATCCGCAAATCCTTGTGCTTTAGATTTAGACATCTGAGCGTTGCGGACTAATTCAACAACTTGCGAAAGATAGGTGTCTTCTCCAACTTTATCCACTTTAACTTTCAATGCTCCTTCGCCATTGATCGAACCGCCGATGACTTCTTGGTCAACGCCTTTTTCTACAGGAACAGATTCTCCTGTCAGCATCGATTCGTCTATAGAAGACGATCCTTCAACGATAACGCCATCTAATGGAACCTTTTCGCCTGTCTTAACTAATATCATATCTCCAGGATGCAATTCCTCTACCTCAACTACTTGTGTATTCCCTGAACCATCTAATTTATTTGCTTCATTGGGCATCAAATCAATTAAATCTTCAAGCGCCTTGGACGCACCCATTTGTGAGCGCATTTCGATCCAGTGACCTAACAGCATGACAACGATCAACGTTGCCAACTCAAAATAAAAGTCGCTGCCTTCAATAAAAAAGGTCGTTAACGTACTATAGACATATGAAGTGATAATGGCTAACGAAATCAACGTCATCATGCCGGGCGTTTTAGCATCAATGACTTCACTCTTGATTCCCGTCAAAAATGGTTTTCCCCCGTAAAAGAAAATGAATGTAGCCAGTAGAAACAAGACAATATCAGAACCGGGAAATGAGACATCAAAATTGAATAAATTCTGCAGCATAGGTGCTAGTACAGCTATAGGAACTGCTACTGCCAGCGAAATCCAAAACCGCTTTTTAAAGTCTTCTACCATATGTGCATGATGGTCATGATGGCCTCCATGCCCGCCATGAGCAACATGTCCGTGGTGACTCATTCCGCTATGCTCATGTTCATGATCCATATGGTCAGCGTGATTATGTCCCTGATGCTGGTCCATCTCACTATTCTCTTTGTCTAAATCATTTTCGTGAGGCTGTTTGTTCATAATGATTCACTCCTCGTACTTTTTATGATTACATATGTAATCATAAAACCTTTTATTCAGATTGTCAAAAATTTGATACCTATAATACTATCGATCTATTAAAATCGGTTTTTTAGTAGTTAAAAAACCACCTCAAATTCTGAATGCCCGCTAAATCAAACGGCTTTAACATTCAGAATTTAAGTGGTTTTTTCTTTGTAAAATATAGGCATCTCTATTCTTCAAAGGGCATGATAAATTCAGCCCTTTGTGACTTTTTTTTAAGCAAAAATAATGTGTATGCTTGTATGCCCACCACTACGATCCATAAGTACTGAATTGCAGATGAAGCAACGACTCCTATGGTGATGAAAACAGCGAGCAGAATACAACCTGCCAGCAGCCATTGAATCGTATGAGTCTGATTACATATAGAACGGCTCTCTAGATAAGAGATATATCGGGAAAACAAATAAATAGGATAAACAAAAAGATAAATATGCCCAAAAAGTAAAGTCAATGCTAAGATATAAGCATCCAGATAGCTCAAAGAGATGGTTTCAACAGAAACGCCGAATACAACACACAGCAGCAGAACAAGATTCATCGTTACGTAGAACCATAAAGAATCTTTCATGTACATTTCCTCTGTTTCATCGCTTTTTTCGATGCCAATACGAATAAGAAGATACCCGAGTACATTTGAAAAAATATATACTAGGCTGTCATCATATAATGTAAAGTTGATTTTAAAAAAAAGAAATAAAAAACCTGCTAATATTAAATACATTTTTGTACCCTTTCTCTATGAGGTTAAACCACTAGGAATAAAGTGCATCTATTTGTAGTAACGGATTCTTTCGTTACCTATATTATGCCTCATTTACAGAAAAAGAGGGAGCAACGTTCCGTTGCCCCCCTTCAGAAACCTTGCTGTTAAAGTATTATTTTTCCAAATTAAATATGATATATTTTTCTCAGGGAGGGATTTAACACTTTCACTCCTTCCACTTTTGTTTAACCCTTTATACAACAGAATGTCTCTTATCGAAATTAAGGGGAGATTTTCTTAAGAAATGTCTTGTACAAATTTAATTTTATTATACTATTCATTTCTTTTATTGATTATAGTAAACTGATCATTGAAGAGAGGAGGAAAATCAAATGGAATTTGGAGAAAAATTAAAACAATTGCGATTAGATAATGGCTATTCACAGTCTGGCTTAGCAAAAGAGATTTATGTTACTCGACAAGCTGTTTCGAAATGGGAGAGAGGATTGGGCAAGCCCGACCACGAAACAATGGAATTAATCAGCACTTTTTTTGGTACTACCATTGATGAATTGCTGAAAAAAGACCCTTTTTCTCAAACGCTTATACCAGAAGTATCTGTTGAACCGGCAGCGCCGCTTCCAGCAGCTTCGAAGACATCAAATGATCAACACACTTACATAGAAAAACTGCAGGTTCTTTTCGGATTTTTTAAAACGATAGACTTGCATTTAGTATTGATGAACATCATTGCACTTACCCCAGCCATTCTTCATCCCGGATTACTGTTTTTTTCTTATCCCATCATGTTAATGGCCATCAAATACAAAAAAAGAACGATTTTTTATGCTTTGACTGTGTTAGGTGCAGTACTGATTTTTTCTATAGAAACGCTTACCTATATCAGTAATGAAAATGGATGGTTTGTCGATGTAGAAGTGGTTCCGCTTGAAACACAGTCTGACGATACACAAAGTACATCAGACAATCTACTCATTGAAGATATCGACGAAACGAACTAATGAACTTATACTTATTAAACGAAAACTTCCTCTGACGGTTCGGCAGTCAGAGGAAGTTTCGTTTAACGTGGTGTTACAACTAAATTATTCCCTTCAATGGTAGAAGTCAGTTGATATCTTCTAGTGGTCAAAATATAATGATCAATGTCAAACTGCAGATAAGCTTTCAGTCCATTATTGTATCTAGTCAACCTTCTATATGGCACTGTTCCTGCGACAGCCGAAACAGAATAATCATAAGCACGAGTGATCCGCTTGCTTTTGATTTTTATTTTATAACTCGCATCATAGATAAACGGCAATGATCCTTTGATCAAATAACTTTTATCCTGAATCGCTGCTAATGATCGGAACATGCCTTTTGAAGAATCCACTGTTTCAATTTCTTCAATCGTTATTTTCATTTTCTCATCAATCCCTGTCTCTACATAAGCAGTCTGTTCTCCACCCTCTAAAATATCATATGTAAAAGTCTCTTCCGCTTCAGCCGTAAAACCTCCTGTTATCCAAAACATTCCTATCATCAAAGTTAACCCAAACCATTTCTTCTTCATGACTTCGCCTCCTCATTTTATTAGCTTTAGTATACCCTTTCTTTATAGATTTTAAAGTCATTATCAGCTTTAGAGGGGGGCAACGAATCGTTGCCCCCCTCTAAAACCTTTAAAAACCAACGATTACAGATAACCCTTCAGACATATAATATAAGCATCATGTGTCTGAAGAGTTACATTTCTTTCAAAAAAAGTTGAATAATCTGCCTTTACATCTTACGATAGAGTTATTCCCTGACGAACTGGGTGAATGACTTAATCAGAGGTGTAGAATGAAAAGTAAAATTGTTTTTTTAGATATTGATGGTACTTTGCTTGATCCGTCAGGCAGAATATTGGAAAGTACAAAAAATGCGTTAAGAACAGCTAGTGAAAATGGGCATCGCTTTTATCTTTGTACCGGCAGGTCTTTAGCGGAGATCTCAGATGAAATTCTTTCTCTTCCGATTTCAGGTATTATTGGTGCTGGCGGCGGCTACATACAAGCAGAAGATAAAGTAGTCTTTCATAAAGTACTAGATAAAGAACATTTACGTCAGTTATTAGACTTTTTTAAAGTCCACCGTGTAGAATATTATTTAGAAACAAATGAAGGGCTTTTCGCAAGCGAACATTTAAAATCAAAGATCCGTTCCATGGTATATACGCCTGAAAAAAATTCCAAATCGTTAGAGCATGTAGAAGAATTTTTAAATTTGATGATAGAAGATACGAGCAGAATTGATTATGACCACATTAATAAACTAAGTTTTATTAACGATACTATACCTTATACCGATATTTATCAACGCTTCAAAAATGACTTCCAAGTCATCCCAAGCACTGTTCCGGATTTCGGCGAAGACAGTGGAGAAGTCGGTGTCAAAAACATTCATAAACAGACAGCCATTGAGTATATTCTCCATTATTTGAATTACAATAAAGCCGATACACTCGCCTTTGGAGATGGTCATAATGATGTAGAAATGTTTGCCGCAGTCCATATCGGAATTGCTATGGGGAATGCCGGAGATCAACTGATGGCTGTTGCCGATGAAGTCACTGCTTCTAACGCTGAAGATGGAATTGCGTTAGGACTAGAAAAACATGGGCTTATTTAGTCTTGTAAATAGAATAGATTGAGACAAAACTAGATAGAAAGTAAAATCCCGTCAAACGCAGGAAACTCATTCCTTAATTTGGCGGGAATTTGATTATTCTACACTTAAAATTCTTGCTTATGCTTATTGGAAGCTTTTATTCTGGTCTGTTTTTTCTATACGAATTGATGCCCTTGTTCCTGCAATACTTCTATCGCTTTTTCTAGCTGAGCTTTCTTGATCAGTACATAATCTGTATTATAAGTAGAGAGGGCATAAATACTAATCTGGTGTTCGGCTAATGGTTTGGTAATGGATTCTAAGATACCGACCAATTCAAAAGCTAATGGTCCTTCTATCTTGAGCGCACACCAATCATGTTCCACCTGCAGAATCAGCCCCTCTTGTTCAAGTTCTTCCGTAGGGCAGACAATTGATAACTCTTCATCTGTTCGAGTAATAGAAATCCAGTCTGCACGAATCGCCCAATCAGGAATATCCGCGTGACTCGGATATTGAACAACTGAAAAAGCGGATTTTAAAACCTTAAGATTCATACTCTCTCCCTTTCATTAAAACTCCTATTTTCTTATAATATTTTTGCGAGAAAGTTTTGTGTTCTGGCATTTTTAGGATTCTCAAAGATTTCTTCAGGAGTTCCCTGCTCAACAATATAGCCGTCATCCATAAATAATATCCGGTCTGCAACTTCTTTTGCGAAGCCCATTTCATGGGTAACAACCACCATCGTCATGCCTGATTTTGCCAACTCATTCATTACATTCAGTACTTCACCGACCATTTCAGGATCCAATGCAGAAGTCGGTTCATCAAACAGCATAACATCTGGATCCATTGCCAAAGCTCGTGCAATCGCTACACGCTGTTTCTGACCTCCAGATAAACTGGCAGGATAAGCATCCAGTTTATCCCCCAGCCCAACTTGCTGGAGCAGTTGTGTCGCTTTTTGATCAGCTTGCTGCTGACTAACACCCTTTGTCTGTACTGGAGAAATGGTTAAGTTTTTCTGTGCAGTCATATGCGGAAACAAATTAAACTGCTGGAAAACCATACCCATTTTCTGTCGCAACTGATTCAAGTCCTGTTCTTTTAATCCTGTTAAAGAAGTTCCTTCAAAAACAATCTCCCCATCAGACGGTTCTTCTAACAGATTCAAACAGCGTAAAAAGGTTGATTTCCCAGAACCAGAAGGCCCAATAACAACGACGACTTCTCCTTGATTGATTTCCTCATTGATATCCTTTAATACTTCGTTTTTGCCAAATGATTTTTTCAGATGTTTTACACTAATCATGATTCATTCTCCCCTCATAGTAATTCAGCAGTTTCGTTAACGTAAAGGTTATAATGAAATAGATCAGCATGGTAATAATGAGCGGCAAGATCCCTTCAAATGAGGCTGAACGAACAATTCTTGTCTGAAAAATCAATTCTCCAACACCAATAACCGAAACGATAGAAGACTCTTTGATAATTGTAATAAACTCATTCCCCAATGCCGGCCAGATATTTTTCAAGGCTTGCGGGAAAATAACGTACCGCATAGACTGACGTTTGCTCATTCCTAGACTTCGAGCCGCTTCCGTTTGCCCGCTATCTACTGAATTCAGCCCGCCACGGATAATCTCACAGATATATGCTCCACTATTCAGAGAAACTGCAATAATCCCGGCAGTTAATGCTGGCAGGTTAAAGAATAATCCTACACCAAAGTAAATGAACATAACTTGAATTAGTAGAGGAGTCCCTCTGACAAATTCAACATAGGCAGAACCTATAAAGCGGACAATGACATTTTTTGTTAATCTCATTAAAGATAAAATAAACCCTAAAACTAATCCTACCAGTACACCAATTAAAGAGATAAACAAAGTCATAAGTGTCCCGTCTAAAAAGTAGCTCCAGTATTTGCTGGCAAATCCTTCATCTGAATCTTGAGCCATATATTCTCCGGCAGTTGCCAAATACTCTTCCGTTAAGTTCTGTTCTGCAATTTCAGCAAGACTTTCGTTAACGGCTGCAACCAGCGCGTCTTCACCATATCTAATCGCAATCGCTGATCCCTGGTCTTCTTCATCCAATTCAAATTCGCCTTCAAACGTGTACAATGTATCACTATTTTCAGCATGTGCAACAGCATTTGGTCCCTGCATTACAATCGCTTCAATACGATTGGTTTCTAACGCTAAAATTAAATCATTTATATTGCTCAACTGCATTAACTCTACGTCTGGAATCTGTTGAGCCAGTTCTTCCTGAAGTGTTCCAGTTTGTACACCTACTGTTTGTCCCGCCAGAGATTCGATCGAATCGTAAATTTCTTTATCCCCATCTCGGACCATAATATTTTGAAAAGTCTGGAAATAGATATCAGAAAAATTGACACTTTCGCGACGTTCAGCAGTTGGGGTCATTCCTGCTACGATCATATCGATCTTATTGGTCTCCAGTGCCGGCAGCAGACTGTCGAATTCCATATCCTGAATGACCAGTTCAACACCTAGATCATCCGCGATCTTTTCGGCGATCAGTATATCCATCCCTACAATTTCCTGGTCATCCCCTTCGCCATCATAAAACTCAAAAGGTGGGAAGTCCGCGCTTGTTCCAATCACTAATTGCCCACTATCTTGTACACGCTGCAGTGAGTCATCCTCGGCATGCACCGTTAATGTAGCCGTGAACAGAACGGTCAACATTAAACAAATTGCTGTAAAAGCTTGTATCCATTTCTTCATGTTTTTATCTCCTTTACTCTGCACCATTCAATTTATTGAATGGTTAATGCATATATTAATATTCTTAATGATTGCTGATATTGAAATGTATCATACCATTCAGTAGATATTTATGCAATAAAATCTTTAAAATATTCTATTTTATTTATTTTTTGTATATAATTTGCATAAAAGATTCGTTGTCTACTTTACTATTAATGTATTTACATACAAAAAAAGGCCACAAGTAAAGTCTATTGACTTACTATTTGTAGCCTATTTTCTAAAATGTTGGAATAATTTTAATATTCTATTACAAAGCACTCATATGGAGCTAATACTACATCACTTATATCTATCTTTGCTCTTTCATAATTATTAAAAATTATTCTACTATATTCTTTTTTTATAGGTAACTGTATTCTTGTCTCATTTTCAGATAAATTAGCAATAACTAATATTTCATCATTATTGTACTCTCTTTTATAAGCAAAAACTCTAGAATGATCCGCCATTAATAGTTCAAAATCACCAAGCACTACAGTTGGATTATCTTTCCGGTATTGAATTAATCCCTTATAGGTATAAAATATTGAATTTAAATCTTTAAGGGCACGTTCTGTATTTATCTCTTTATAATTGGAATTCAAATGCAGCCAAGGCTGACCACTGGTAAATCCTGCAAATTCACTTTCGTCCCACTGCATCGGTGTTCTTGCATTGTCTCTTCCTTTGTAATTAATTGCCTTTAGTATCTCCTGAGGATCTTTCCCTTTTTCAATTTCTTCTTTATACATATTTCGACTTTCGATATCGTCTACTTTAGAAATATCATCTACCGGGCAGTTTGTCATATCGATTTCTTCACCTTGGTAAATGTAGGGTGTACCTTTCATTAGATGGAGTAGCACCGCAAAACTTTTGGCACTTTGAACTCTATACTGCGTATCATTCCCCCATCTCGAAATGATTCTCGGCGTATCATGATTATTCCAGAATAAACTGTTCCAAGCTTTATCACCTATAGATGTTTGCCACTTAGCCAGCACTTTTTTCAATTCTACCAAATCGAGTTCTTTCAAAGCCCACTTACTGTGTGGTTCTTGGTCTAAAAGGATATGTTCAAATTGGAAAATCATCGATAACTCTTCACGGTCTTCACTAGAATAAAGTTTTGCATTTCGATTCCATCATTTCCTACTACATAAAATACATATGCCATACGATTTGTAGGTTCGTTAGTATCTATCAACCAGTAATCATGCAGATTTGTGCTTGCGATTTTTCTCATTTCTTTTCCTGTTTCGTACCATCGTTCCGTGTCAACAGTATATGGATCTCCACTGAGCAGTTCGACATGATCAACGTCCCCTGCTTTAGTTCTTAATCTAATATGGAAATGCCCTTTTTGTATAAATAAGCGTATTCACTCTCAGTACGGTGATATAAAGCAGCTGTATTCATAATAAATCTCCTTTTCTACTTTGTTTTAAAACGATTGAAGCAAATGGGGATAATTCTATACTGTCTTCTGACAATTTGAACTGCCCAGTTTGTAATAGAACCTCAGCATCTATTAGCCCCTTCTTATCAAACGGGCTTCTTTGCATCTGTTCACTCAAATTAGCGATTATTACAGCTTTTTCTCCGTTATACTGGCGTTGATACGCCATAATCGGACTAGCTGTAATGAACAACTCGTAACTACCTGATGTAAATAGTTCTGTTTTCTTTAACTGAATGAGTTTTTTGTAATAAGCAAGAATACTATCAGGATTCCCTGCTTGTGCACTGACATTATATATTTTTTCTTGATTTGCTCCGCTCCATGGTTCAACATCAGAAAATCCAGCATAGGTATCATCCGTCCACTGCATAGCCCCTCTACTAGAATTAATACTGATTGCTCCTAAAAATAACTTCACTTCATCTTCAGATATCCCTTTTTTCAGCAGCTCCGTATACAAGGTATCGATATCGTTGATTCGAGTATTCTCCCGCTTTTTCAACTCCAAATTTTTCATTCCGATTTCTTCCCCATTCAAAATGACGGGTATCCCTTTTTGCAGATACATCATAGTAGCCAATGTTTTAGCACTTTCATTCCTGAACTTCATTGGACTTCCAAATCTGGAAACGGCTCTCTGCATATCGTGGTTGTTTAAATACAGCGTCATCTCACTGACTTTTCCAACTTTCCGCTGCCATTCATCCATCACTTGTTTGAACTGCTGTATATCTAGTTTTCCTTCCTGGATTTCTAAAGGTAATCTCTGATCTTTCTGGTTGAGATCCATTGGAAAATATTTGAATGAAACGATAGAATCACACGCTTGCCCTTTTGGAAAAGTGTATTTGACAGCCTTCTCAGGATCGGCTGACGAAGCCTCTCCCAATAGGTAAACATCAGGATACTCTTTTCGTAAAGCAGCAGAAAATTCCTTCACATATTCAGCTACTCTAGGCAAGTTCGCAAAAAACTCTTCAGCACCTATAAGTTGTCCTGGTTCAGCATATTTAGCATCTGGCAACCCTTCCGCTTTATCCAAATGAATGAATGCATCCAATCGGAAACCATCCACTCCCTTATTGAGCCAGAATTTAGCAATATCAATCATTTCGTTCCGCACTTTTTTATTTTCCCAGTTAAGATCTGGCATATCTTTATGGAATAAGTGAAAATAATACTCTCCACTAATCGAATCTCTTTCCCAGACCGATCCTCCAAAAAAAGATTTCCAGTTATTGGGTAACGTATTATTCTCTGTAGTTTTTTGCCATATGTAGTATGCTCGATATGGATTTTCTGGACCCTTTAATGCTTCTATAAACCATTTATGGCTAGAAGAAGTGTGATTAAGTACGAGATCAAATAGCACTTTTAAATCCCTTTTATGTGCTTCTTCAATAAGCTTTTCAACTTCTTTCATAGTTCCATACTGTGAATCTACATCGTAATAATCTGATACATCATAACCATTATCTACATGAGGAGATTTAAATATTGGATTTAACCAGATAGTCGTTACCCCTAACTCTTGTATATAATCAAGACGATTAATCACGCCTTGTATATCACCAATTCCATCATCATTTGTATCTTGAAAACTTTTCGGATATACTTGATAGATAATTTCTTTACTGCTAGTGTTTTGCATTATATACCGCCACCTTTTCTAATTAAAGCGATTTCATCTACAATTCTAGCACCTCTTCCGAAAGAAACAAGCTAATATTATATGTTACCGATAACAAAAAAACAGAGTATGGATTACTCTGCTTTTTTTGTAGCTATATTATATTTTTAGATTAAGTTCTAGTAGTGCCACCTAATTTCAACACTGTCTCAAATAATTTATTTCCCTGAGATTTTCCTCCAGCATTGATTTTTTTTAGCACTAGCTGTGCTGCAGCTACTCCTATTTGATCCATAGATTGTTTTAATGTTGTCAAATATGGATAAGCAATCTGATCAATAAATACGCCATCATGACCGATTACACCAAATTGGTCCGGGACATTGCCGCCTTGTTCTTTCAGTTCTCTGACTACACCTAATGCCAAGCGATCTGATGCACAAATAAACATTGTATTAGGTTTAAATTTCTTCCAGTTTTTTCTAATAAAAGCCGCAGAATACCTAGATCGGTTTTCTAATTTAACAATGTGCTGATCTAAATTATATTTTTCCATAACTCTGCGATAACCTTTCTCTCTAGATTGCTCAAACGGTTCATTAACATCTACTCCAATAAATATAATATTTTTATAGTTTAAAGAAACAGCATACTCAGATGCCATTTCTGTGCTTTTTTTATTATCACTATCTACATAATCATATCCGTGATTATTCTCTCCAAAAAGTACAACTGGTTTATCTAAAGTATCTAGCCACTTATAGTCCTCTTCTCTCATTCCACAGACAATATAGCCATCTGAGTCTCCAATTTTTGTATTTCTTTGTGTTACCAGTTGCAATCCGTAAGAATTTTTATCTAGTTCATTGGCAATCCCTACTAATAACTGCATATAATACGGCTCAACGTAATCCATTTCTTCTAAAATCAGCAACTTAATGATTTGAGTACGGTTATTAGCTAACGCTTTCGCCATAACATTCGGCTTATAGTTTAATTCCCTCATAGCAATATGAACCAATTCTTTTACTTCTTCAGTTACTTTTTCCGGATGATTAATTACTCTAGAAACTGTCATTTTTGAAACATTTGCTTTTTTTGCTACATCATTTAATGTGGGCACTCTTATCACCTCTTCTCTAAACCTTAAGAGAATAAATTTTCAAATTCAACACTTCTAATTTAATACTATATTGCTATATAGATTTTAACACAACTATTATTTACAAACTATTGTATGTTCTATACGCTTTTTCTATTATTTACAAAAAATCAAAACTCTTTAAATAGTGGATAAGGTTGTATACGAATTCTTTATTTTATCTATCTCAACATCTCAGTATATACTATTAAAAACCTTGGCTATTAGTATTCGGGAAACTTTCTCAACTAACGAGAAATCTATCTGTTTGTAAATATTATCTCACCTTTTGTATAAGTTATTTACTCTTGATAGGAACTCAGTATGGTGGATTTGTAAACGTATAATTCTTATCGAATAGCAAAGGAACTTGCTGGAATTATATCTGGTCAGTCGTAGAATTAGGCGGATGGACGATTTTTGACAATATGAAGATTCTATTTTTGATTAGTCTAACAATTGGATTAGCTAAGAAAGCCAGCGCTCGTGCTGCATTAACTCCATTTTTCGTTTTATATGACCTGGAATAATTGTATTGCAGGAATTTTGAGTATCTGGGGTTCCACTTTCGGAGTAGACTATGTACAAGAAGCGGGCAGTGCATACACCATTACCAATATCAGTAACTGTTCGAATCGCTTGCGGGTCAATGTTAACGAAGACGAACTCGTTGCAAAAGATGAATTTTTTAAACAGTACAATACCCATGTAATAGTCCGCAAAAGGATAAAACTACAGGATATTGTTGGTCTAGGTGTTCTACAAGTCAGAAATCATTGAAAATGAAGTCAATAAGCAACCAACTTAATCATATAAAAGGTCAGCTGATATATGATTGATAGAATAATCTATATTAGTTATAGCTGAAGGAAGTACCTTTACTTCAGGGATTGCTTTAATACTTTTAGAGCCTTTGAATGAATTCTCTATTCGTCTCGTCAAAGGAATTCTCCGCTTACAGAAAGGTCAAATGGAATTACAATTAGTAGTAAAAAAACTAGTTGAAGAAGCTTGAGAAGAAAATCTTTTCAATAATTATGGTAAGCAGTCTTTATGTCCAAGACCATACCGAATGCTCGAGTAACTAAACAAATCTTGGATAATCTGATCGAAGTCAATCAAGATTATTGGCCAACATTATCATAAAATAAGCTCTAGAAAATACCAGCTTCTCAGTGTTCATCACTTGGAAGCTGGTATTTTTTATGGTTTTTTCTTTATTCCACATTACATCATTATAGTAGATTGAATAGCTAACCCCGTATAAAAAACCTCCTTTATCCTTTTTAAAGTTATCTTTATATTTTTGGCAGCCACAATTCCTGAAATTTCCACATAAAGAGCTGAAATTTCAAAAACTCTCATACTCTGTCTTCTCTCCACGGTTGTAACGAATTAAGTTAAATAGTATCTCCTATTCTCTAAGTTAAATTAACTCAGACCCTTTTATTACCCCTGCTTCTTTATTCTTTTGTCTTCCACATATAGTAGTTATACCCCAACTGACCTAAAAAGACTATAATCATTATGATAGAACAGATCACTTTAAACCTAGTGGATACCTCCGTCGAGTAAAAGAAAACGACAAATATTATCGCTATGAGGGGAAATACCCATAAGGTACGAATAAATTTTCTTCTATATGATAATGCATAATAGACAAACTGACTGCCTTTGTCAGTCTTCTTTTTTCCTTTGAACGCTAATGATAAAATCAGCATAACCAATAAAGAAACACTGAATATCAATATAAAAGATTGCCAGTACAGCATATTCTCTCTCCTTAATCTATATTGTTAAGTCAAATTATATGACTATCATAACATATACGGCTTTTTCTAAATAAAATACCTTTTGTTCAGTATGTTATACTAAACTCATCATACTCAGGAGGCCGACAATGAACCTTGAAGCACTCATCAACCAACATTATTCAAAGTTAAATGAAAATGATCTGCACATTACTCATTATATGATTCAACACAAAGAAGATATCAAACAAATGACGATCACACAGTTAGCAGAGCAAACCTTAACCTCAAAATCCAGTATTCTCAGACTGACAAAGAAGTTGGGATTTTCTGGATTCAGTGAATTTAAATATGCATTGAAAACTGAACAAATTTCAACTATTCCTAGTTCCTCTTTTTCAAGTATGCAAGAAAATGATTTGACAGGAACCGCCAAGTTGTTCAACCAGCAGCAGATACGACCGATCATCGAACAATTCCATAACGCTTCTCGAGTATTCTGTTATGGTACTGGTTGGGGACAGCGGGACGTTTTAAAGGATTTTATCCGGAGCTTGACCAATTTAAGAAAATTTCCTATTCTTCTAGAATCCTTAAATGAATTCGAAGTGATAGTGGATGGCACGATTGAACCTGATGATTTGGTCATTATTGTATCTTTGAGCGGTGATATCAGAGAAGCAGAACAAGTAACCCGTCTGCTTAAGACCAAACAGATTCCTATCATTTCTATTACTAACCTATCCAATAATCTACTGGCTTCAATGGCAACATACAATCTCTATTTTCAAAGCACACCGATTCGCTTTCTCAACGAAGATATGTACAGTCTATTGCCGATCTATCAGTTAACAGACACGTTGAGACGAGAGTATGTGGATTATTTGATGGAATCAGTTGATTAAATAGATAGCATTCTTCGCCTAATCTATAAGCTCCTGCATTATTTAACTCAATTTTACGCTTGTTTTATCAAGCAAAAGAGTCAGCTGATAATCGGCTGACTCTTTCGAAATTTATCACTGTTCATTACGTCTATTCCATTATTACTTTCTATCTATTTTGTATACTTATTCTGAAATTCCACTATCGCATCATATTCTTGTTCATACATGCGGCTCAAGCGAATAAATAACGGCATTATTTCATTGTAGATAGTGTTTTTCTCTTCATCTGGATAATTAATAGTTTCTGTCTGGACCATATTTTTGACTTCGGAAAGGTCTTCGACTTCTCCTAGAGCATACATCCCTAGAATCGCTGCTCCTAAACAGGCACTTTCGACCGTTTTTGGAACATGGACTTCCTGCCCAAAAATATCTGCGATCATCTGCCGCCAGACTTCTGAGTGCGCAAAGCCGCCGGTTGCACGGACTTCTTTTGGTGTACCGATCAATTCTTCCAAAGCGAGCAGCACCATATGAATGTTCATACTGATGCCTTCTAAAACTGCCCGCATCATGTGTTCTCTATGATGATGGATGGCCAGGCCGAAAAAAGATCCTCTGGCATTGGCATTCCAGGAAGGTGCTCTTTCTCCGGATAAGTAAGGGTGGAATAACAACCCTTCAGATCCTGCTGGAACCTGATCGATTTTCTCGGTAATCAGGTCATATGGATCTCGCCCCTGTCGGTTTGCTTCCTGCACCTCTTCCGAACATAGCTCATCCCTCAGCCATCTGAAAACCATGCCCCCATTGTTCACAGGACCACCGATGACCCAGTGATTTTCGGTCAAAGCATAACAGAAGGTCCGGCCTTTTTCGTCAATAACCGGTTTGTCGGTGACGGTTCGAATCGCTCCGCTTGTCCCGATCGTAATGGCTACTTCTCCCGGCATAACGGCATCTACACCGAGATTTGCCGAGCAGCCGTCATTAGCGCCGATTACAAAAACAACCTGTTCATCCAGTCCCAGCTCTTCTGCCAGTGCCGGTTCAATGCCTTTAAATTGAGTAGTTGTCGGTACAATCCGGGATAATTTTTCTGGCCCGATTCCCAGAATGTTGAGTGCTTCCTCATCCCAGTCCAATGTATGCAGATTGAACATTCCTGTAGCCGAAGCAATCGAATGATCAATGACATATTCTTTAAAGAATGCATGGAACACATATTCCTTGATGCCAATGAACCGGTCCGTCTGTTCAAACACTTCCGGTCTATCTGTTTTGATCCAGAGGATATTGGTTAATGGCGACATCGGATGAATCGGCGTACCGGTTCTTTTATATAAGTCTAACCCTGTTTGAGCTTTGATTTGTTCTGCATAAGGGGCGCTTCGCTGATCTGCCCAGGTAATGGATGGCGTGAGCGGTTGTCCCTCTTGATCGATTGCTATCAGGCTATGCATCGCTGCACTGAATGAGACCACCTTTAAAGCTTTTGGATCAATGCTGCTCTCTTTCATGACCGTTCTGATCGATTGCTTGACCGCCTCCAGAATTTCGTCGGGATCCTGCTCTGCAGCACCTGGCTCTGGAACGTTCAGCGGATATTCTATGGATGACTGTTTCACAGCGTTGCCTTGTCGGTCGAACAAGACGGCTTTTGTACTGGTCGTTCCAATATCTACTCCCAGCATATATGATTTCATATAGATAATCCTCTCTAGCAAGATATAATTACTTTGGGTTCGTTTACATACTTTGCTTCTTAAGCATAACGATAAAAGTCGATTCTGTCTATTTCAAATTTGAAAAATCCTTTTTAACGCTTTTCTACAGCATGTCCGCCAAATTGATTTCTTAATGAAGCCACCACTTTTCCGCTGAAAGAATCCTCTTCCAGTGAACGATTTCTCATCATCAGTGACAAAGCAATAACAGGAGCGGCTGTCTGCAGTTCCATGGCCGTCTCAACCGTCCATTTTCCTTCACCGGACGCTTGGACGACACCTTTGATTTCATCTAACTTCGGATCTTCTGAAAATGCATTTTCCATCAATTCCATCAGCCAGGAGCGGATTACTGAACCATTATTCCAAACACGCGCTACTTTTTCATGGTCAAAGTCATAGTCGCTTTTTTCTAAAATATCAAAGCCTTCACTAATCGCTTGCATCATGCCGTATTCCACACCGTTATGCACCATTTTTAAAAAGTGTCCGCTGCCTGACTTTCCAGTATATAAATACCCATTCTCTACTGAAATGTCTTTGAAAATCGGCTCGATCTGCTCAAAAACTTTCTGGTCGCCGCCGATCATTGTGCAAGCACCTCCCCGAGCGCCCTCCATACCGCCGCTTGTCCCTACATCTACATAAGAAACACCTTGATTTTTCAATGCTTCATATCTTCTGACTGTATCTTTGTAGTTGCTGTTTCCTCCATCAATCAGGACATCTTTTTCTGACAGAAGCGGTTTCAATTCATTGATCAGATTCTCTGTAATCTCACCTGCCGGCACCATCATCCAGACGATTTTCTGTTCTCCCAACAACTGTATAGCTTCTTCTGCAGACCCGGCAGGTTCCGCACCTTTTGCCGCTGCCTGTCTGACCGTTTCTTCATGAATGTCGTAAGCTACTACTTCGTGCCCATGATCTAATAAATTCAGCATCAGGTTCCAACCCATTTTTCCTAATCCTAATAATGCTAGTTTCATAATTGATTCCTCCTAAGAAATTTTATTTCGCACTATCAGTATATAAAAGAATTTTATTCTGCACAAGTGAATAGCAGAAAAATATTTCTTCCAGCTGTCTTTTTATTTATAATAACTCTAACGATAGTAAAGGAGCTGACGAGGTATGCCGACTGAAAATCAAACCTGCAAAATGAGGATCCGCTCAATCTACGGAACTTTTAGTACAAAAGAAAAACGATTAGCCGATTACATCTTGAATTACCCTGAAAAAATGATCCACGGGACCATCAGCCAAATTGCCTCAGAAACAGAACTGGCTGAATCGACCGTTTTTCGTTTCTGCAAAAGGATTGGATATAAAGGATTCCAGGCTATGAAGATTGCACTCGCTTCTGAACAGACCGAAGAATTTCCAGACATTCATGAACATATCTCCGCTGAAGATGATGAAAAAGCGGTTTTGAAAAAGGTCTTTCAGTCAAATATCAAAACACTGGAAGATACATTGACCGTACTAGACGAGACAGCCTTTAAAAAAGCTGTTTCCGCTTTACTGGATTCAGATAGAATCGAACTGTTCGGGTTCGGCGGCTCGAATGTCATCGCTTTGGATGGATATCATAAATTTGTGCGGACCGGTCTGCCTGTCTCCACCCAGATCGATGCCCATATGCAGATGATGTCTGCTTCACAACTGACTGCCGGTGCAACAGCCATTCTGATTTCTCATACTGGTCAATCAAAAGATATCCTGGAGTTGCTAGAAACCTTGCAGCACAATCAAGTGACCACCATCGGAATTACCAGTTTCACTCAGTCGCCTTTAAGCCGTAAAGTCGATATACCGTTATACACCCTATCAGAAGAAACCGATTATCGATCTGAGGCTTTAGCTTCGAGAATCGCTCAACTCAGCCTGCTGGATGCCCTCTATGTCAACTTAATGATGCAGCTGGAAGAAAAAGGAACACACTCGCTTAAAAAAGTGCGTGAAGCTATTCAGAACCGCCGCATCTAATGGACTGATTAGCGATATACTGACCAACCTGAAACTCTTCACATTAGAAAGGAGACCCTGAATGATTGACCTGAGTAAATTGACAGCGGGGAAAAAACTGACTTCCTTGGAAAAAGAAATTCTGCAGTATTTCATACAGCATATGGACACTGTACAAGAAATGGGTGTCCGGGCAGTCGCTAAAGAAACCTTTACTTCTCCCGCTTCTGTCATCCGATTATCCAAAAAGCTGGGTTACTCCGGTTTTACGGACATGTACTACTCACTGCTGCCGCTAGTTAAGAAAGCTGAATATGATCCGGAAACAGAAGGCAGCTCTTTACTGTCTGCAGATTATCCATCATTATTCAATCAGACTTCTCCAGAGCTCTGTCAGCAGTTTATCGACCATGTGTTGCTGTTGAAACAGAAGTACATTTTCATCTACGCTACCGGATTCTCTCAAATTGCGGCTGAGTATATTTACAAGAAATTGCTTGTTTTGGGCCGAAAAGCCATCTTTGCCAGCGGATCAGATTCAGTTGGTGTTTTTGAAAATAATCTGGATGATATCGGTGCTATGATCGTGGTTTCTAAATCTGGAGAAACAGAGCAAGTCTATCAAAAGCTGAAAAAAGCCGTCGAAGCCGAAATATATACGGTCGCCTTTACAAAGGAAGCAGAGAATCGAATCGGCAGTTTGGCAGAATTGAATATTAAAGTTCATGATGCTCATCAGCTGGATGACCGCAATATGCTCCCGAACTTCTTTTTTCCTGGTGTTCTCTTCTCTTTTGAATTGATTATAGAACAATACTTGAATCCATCAAATCAATAATCCACCTTTGAAACGTGTTTCTGAATCAGGAAACACGTTTCTTATCGTTGTAAAACGATTACATTATAACCGCTTACACGTTATACTGTGGTTACATTAATTCATTCGCAAGTCGTTACTGGATGATAATCATTGTATTGGAGGAGAAAAAATGAAAGATCAATTGATGAATGGGATGCAGCGTTTTGCTAAAGCGATGTTTATTCCCGTATTGATTCTGCCGATTGCAGGTTTATTGATTGCAATAGGGAATTTATTTACAAATGCTCAACTGATTGAGTTTCTGCCCTTTTTAGATAATCCCATCACCATGGGCTTCGGATCCGTCTTGTCTGGTTCACTCGTTTCTATCTTAACGAACTTAGGACTCATATTCTGTGTGGGGATCGCTGTCGGTTTAGCAAATAAGAAAAAAGCTGAAGCAGGATTTACCGCTCTTTTAGGATTCTTAGTCTTTATCTATGCCATGAACAACTTCTTATCTTTTAATGAAATGCTGGTAGATCCCCAAGCGCTTCAAGGTACAGGACAAGCAATGGTTCTAGGTGTTCAAGTTTTAGATATGGGCGTGTTCCTCGGAATTATTCTGGGTGTTGTCGTCGCTTTGGTACACAACAAATTTGCTGAGATTGAATTTGACAATGCTTTTCAAATTTACGGCGGCTCTCGTTTTGTCTTTATTGTACTGATTCCAATCGTTGTGCTCGCTGCGATATTAATGAGTTATATCTGGCCAGTTGTACAATCAGGGATTGATGCAACCGGAACATTTATCAATCAGGCTGGAAACTTCGGCTTGTTCCTATACGGTACACTCGAACGTTTACTCATCCCAACTGGATTACATCACTTGGTCTACACTCCTTTCTTATACACTTCTCTTGGTGGTGTTGCAGAAGTCGGCGGTGAAGTGTTTGAAGGTGCTCGTAACATTTACTTTGCAGAAATCGCTGATCCAGCTGGCGGGTTATTGAATCCAAGTGTCATCTGGGATGCTCGCGGTATTTCTAAAATGTTTGGACTTCTTGGTGCCTGTTTAGCGATGTATCACACAGCCAAGCCTGAGAATAAAGCAAAAGCGAAAGCGATTCTGATTCCAGCTGTCTTTACCTCATTTATTGCTGGTGTTACTGAACCGATTGAATTTTCATTTATGTTTATTGCTCCAGTCTTATTCGTTATTCACTCTGTGTTGAGCGGACTGAGTATGGTCGCGTTGAATATCTTAGGTGCAAGAGCCATTGGACCAAATGGATTTATTGACTTCTTGCTTTACAATCTCCCTCTTGGAATCGAAAGGACAAGGTGGCCGCTGTTCATAGTCGTTGGGATTGCCTTTTTCGTCATCTACTACTTGACCTTCAGGTTTATGATTACAAAATTCAAGTATAAAACAATTGGTCGAGAAGATTCAGTCCAGGATACAAAACTTTATTCTAAAAAAGACTATCAAGCTGCTAAATCAGGACAACTGGTCGAAACCGTTACCGGAGACCGAGATGCCGAAACTGGTTCAGCTCCGGTTATTGTTCAGGCATTAGGCGGACCGGATAACATTGATACCATCACCAATTGCTACACCCGTTTAAGATTGATTTTAAAAGACCCGGCATTAGTCGATGAACAAACCTTGCGAACTGACACAGGTGCCAGTGGTGTCATTGTAAAAGATCATAATGTGCAAGTCGTCTACGGTCTGCAAGTAAACAGCGTCCGCAGATCAGTCGAAAATTATCTAGGTCGAGACCCGGAAGAATAAATTTCAAAATAAGGAAGGAAAGATTTAAATGAATAAGAAGTTCTCAGTCGTTATTGCAGGTGGAGGAAGTACCTTTACTCCAGGAATCGTTCGTATGTTGCTAGAAAATTTAGACCGCTTCCCGCTTCGCACTCTAAAGCTTTATGACAATGATGAAGAAAGGCAAGCCACGCTAGGAAAAGCACTTGCAATTTTAATGAAAGAACAAGCTCCTGATATCGACTTTTCCTTTACAACGGACCCTGAAGAGGCATTCACAGATGTCGATTTCTGTATGGCGCATATCCGTGTCGGAAAATATGCTATGCGCGAACAAGATGAGAAAATCCCTTTGAATCATGGTGTGATCGGACAAGAAACTTGCGGACCAGGCGGGATTGCTTACGGCCTGAGAAGTATCGGCGGCATGATGGAATTGATCGATTACATGGAAAAATACTCTCCTGACTGCTGGATGCTGAACTACTCAAATCCTGCTGCAATCGTAGCGGAAGCTTGCCGAGTACTGCGCCCTGATTCCAAAGTGCTGAACATCTGTGATATGCCGGTTGGAACATTGAGAAGAATGTCTCAGATCATCAACAAAACACCAGATCAACTGGAAGTCCGCTACTTTGGATTGAACCATTTCGGCTGGTGGACAAGTATTAAAGACAAAGAAGGTAATGAATACGTTGATCAGATTCGTGACTACGTAGCAGAAAATGGTTATTTAACAAGTGTGGAAGTGGAAACGCAGCATACAGATCCAAGCTGGCAGCAGACACACAAGAAAGCCAAAGACCTGCTCGCAGTCAACCCTAGATACTTGCCGAATACGTATTTAAAGTATTACTTGTATCCAGATGATGAAGTCAGTCATTCTGACTGCTCTTATACCCGCGCAAATGAAGTCATGAACGGTCGTGAAAAAGATGTCTTTACTGCCGCTCGAACCATTATTGAAAAAGGAACGGCTGCAGGAGACGAATTCCATATTGATAGTCATGCTTCATTCATTGTAGACCTTGCACGCGCCATTGCATTTAATACACATGAAAGAATGCTGATGATCGTTGAAAATAACGGCGCAATCGCAAACTTCCCGGATGACGCCATGGTCGAAGTCCCTTGTATTGTAGGAACCGACGGGCCAGAACCATTGGCACAAGGGAAAATTCCTGATTTCGAAAAAACTTTGATGTATCAGCAAGTCATGGTCGAGAAAATGGTTGTCGAAGCCTATATCGAGGGCAGCTACCAGAAATTATGGCAAGCCCTGACTCTTTCCAAAACGGTACCAAGTGCCGGAGTTGCGAAAGATTTACTAGATGATTTAATCGAAGCCAACAAAGACTTCTGGCCTGAATTGAAATAAACTCTGAAATTTCAGCCAATACAAAAGCCATTCCACTCATCCAGTTATGAACTGGGTGCCGGAATGGCTTTTTTCTTTATCAAAGACGTTCTTTTGCTTTAACCGTAAATTCTTTCATCTGTTCAGCCAAATTCTGACGGAGTTCAGCTACACGTTGATCCATCAGCACTTTATCTTTGACTGTTCTTTTTCCGTTGATAAACACATCCTGTACATTACCGGCATTCGCTGAGTAAACCAGCGCTGCATAGGGATCAAACAGTGGAAACATATTGGCCGAACGGGTCTCTACCAGTACGATATCAGCCTTTTTCCCAGACTCCAGTGAACCAATCTGGTTTTCCATCCCCAGCACTTTGGCTCCGCCCATGGTAGCCAGTTCCACAATTTCACTTGCTGGAAAAGCGCCGCGGTCTTTGAGTTCTGTTTTATGAAAATTCGCGAACAGCTTCATCTGAGTGAATAAGTCCAGCGTGTTGCCGCTGCTTGGACCATCCGTCCCTAAGCCGACCGGTATCTGTTTATCCAGCAGATCAGCTACTCGTGCAACACCTTTCGCCGACTTGGTATTCGCTCCAATGCAATGCGCCACTTTTACGTGATGCTTTTTCAACAAATCAATATCCTGATCTGTTAAGTGAATACAGTGGGCAGCCACCAGTCTTTCGCTCAATGCACCAATACTGGCAAGAAATTCGACCGAAGTCATATCGAGTGTATCGCGAAAATGATCTAATTCATAATCCATTTCAGCTACATGCATTGTTAGTGGAATCTGATATTGTTCAGATAATCGTACAGCTTCTTTGAGCGCTTCCGGACTATTCGTGTTGGGTGCATGCGGTGCGATGGCTGGTGTAATCAGTTCGTGATTCAGCCATTTCGGAATAAAAGATTGAGCATAGTCCAAGCCTCCATGTGCAGTATCTGCATCGCAGGTTGGAAAATCAATTACAGTCTCTCCAAGAATAGCCCTGGAGCCCATTTCATCCGTTGCTTGTGCTAAGGCATCTTCAAAGTAGTACATATCCATAAATGTCGTTACGCCGGCGAGCTGCATTTCTGCAATGGCGTACTTCCCACTATGATACGCCAGGTCTTCCGTCATACATTCCTGCTCCAATGGAAATAGAAAGCGGCGCAGACGATCAGGATAGTCATCTCCGAGAGAACGAAACGGAATCATACCAATGTGGGTATGCGTGTTGACCATTCCCGGCATGGCAATCGCTTGTTTACCATCAACGATCTCTTCAACTGCTTTTTCATTGGGTACATGTTCCATACTTCCTACTGCATCAATCATATTGTCTTTTATCATGATATACCCATTTGGATATTCTGTCTTTTCAGCATCCATTGTCAGAACATGAACATTTTTTATTAACTTCTTCATCGGATCTCCTCAATTAACGGTATTTTTACTTGGGTACGGACATCGAACATACCCTGATCAGTGATTTTAAGTGCTGGGGAAACGGGTAAAGACAGTGTGGAAAATGACATCACTTCATTTGTGTTTACATATCCCAAGTCCTTCATTGCTTGTCGTACTTCCTTGATCTGTTGGCCCGTCACTTCGATCGGTGCATCTGTGATAATACCGCCGATCGGAAGCGGGCAGCATCCAGTCAAGGACCCTTCTTTCGTCACAACGTAGCCGCCTTGCCGTTCAAGTACCTTATGCTGCGCCAACAAGATATCTTCTGCCGACGTTCCCATGACCATCAGATTATGATGATCATGAGCCCATGTTGTGGCAATCGCACCTTTTTCAGTCAGTGCATTTTCTACCAGTCCAAAACTAATCTGTCCGTTCTGTCCATAGCGCTCCATAACCAGAATCAACGCCAACCCACTCGCCGCCCAATCCAATCGGCCATCCCGAATCGGTACTGTTCGCTGAACGTGTTCCGTAAAAGTTCCTTTCTCCTGAATACGAATCACATTACAAAGCGCTTCATTCCCCTCAGCATGAATCTCCAGGTCTTCTGCTTCGAGTTTTTTGCAATCGACTGAATGATAAAAATGAGCTGGGAAACCCGGTTTTTCTTTGGGGTACTTAAACGGATCTCCTTTTTGATGTTTCAGTTGTCCATTTTTATACACTTCTGAGATGGTCCATTCTGTTAAATCATCCAACAAGATAAAATCAGCCTTCAACCCTGCCGCAATAGCCCCCCGATCCTGAAATCCCATCCGTCGAGCTGGTGTATATGTACTGATATAAATGGCTTGTTCAAGCGGCATCCCGCAATCTACCGCCAATTTGAGATTCGCATTCAAATGCCCGTCTAATAAGTCATCTGCAATAACGTCATCTGTCACTAAGGCGGTATATTCATACAATTGATGTTGATCAATCATTCTTATATTTTCTGGATTGATAGACTTTTTCTGCAATTCAATAAACATGCCGCTGCTGACTTTTTCGTAAATGGATTCTGGTGTCTGTTGCGTATGATCCGCTGTAATCCCAGCAAACTGATATCTGGCTAAATCGATTCCAGACACGCGAGGAACATGACCTTCGATCGGAAGAAAAGGGTGTGTCTGCTGGGTTTCATTCAGAATTTGACGAATCAGCGAGTCAGATTCACTGACGATACCTTTAAAGTTCATCGCTTCTCCTAGCGCAATGATTTGTGGAGATGACAATAATTCTCGAACTTCCTCCAATTCAATTTTACCGCCGGTTGTTTCCATTTCAGCAGTTGTGGAAGGTACAGAAGACGGGATAGCATAAAAGATATCCATTTCGGTCTCTTCAGCTAAGAAGGACTCTATGCCTTCCATTCCGAAGACATTTGCAATTTCATGTGAATCTGCTACGATCGTCGTTACACCGTTCGCTAACCCAGCTCCAGAAAAAATAGAAGGCGACGTCATCGAACTTTCAATATGCATATGAATATCAATCAACCCTGGAACCATGTACTTCCCACTGGCATCCAGCACTTGAACAGGTGCTGAATCTTCCAAATCCATTAAGCCGACATAGAAGAATTTCCCCTCTGATACAGCTGCATGTTTTCTTTCAAATTTTTTCAAGAAGCTATTATAAACTTCTGCATTTTTGATGAGTAGATCTATCTTCATTAATCCTGTCACTCCTGCCTGAATCTTAATTACCTTTCAATAACTGCTTTCTAAAACAGCCCCAGCTCCTATCCGTTCATCATTGAGCCAGTGTGTAGAGCGTTTTCTAAAAAAAGAGGTTGGAACAGTTGTCCCGGCCTCTTTTGAATAAATGTTTTATTGATTGAGTGTTCTGTTCCACTCGTTGATCCAGTCTTCTAAATGAGCATTTACAAAAGTGTAATCGATTGACTGAGTACGTTCTGCAATCGCTCCATAAGTTTTGTTCTCTGCCACTTCATCACTCAGTTCAACATCTGCATTTGTCGGTGCTTCATTTAAAGATTCAGCTGTGACTGTTTGCAACTCTTCGCTGATTCTCCAGTTGATGAATTCGTAAGCTAATTCTTTGTTTTCAGAATTAACGTTCACATTGACTGTATTAAAGTTTCCATATGTGCCAGACTCTGGTACAACGTATTGAACATCCGGGTTAGCTTCTGAGATGATTGGAACAGCAAAATCACCGATTACAGCTGCCACAACTTCTCCAGATTGGAACATGTTTACTAGGTCAGATGACTTGCTGTATGTTTTGACGATATTAGGCGATAATTCTTTGATACCTTCCATTGCCGCTGTACCTTCATCCTCTGCAATATCGACTCCTTTATAGTCGCTGGCTACATGCAGCATTGCCGGACCAAAAGTCGTTGCAATATCTGGAACAGAGATTTTTCCTTCTAATGATGGATCCCATAAATCTGACCATTCATCGATCGTCATACCAGCAGCTTCCTCATTGTAAATGATTCCGATACTATTGACTGTATAAGCAGGACCAGAACCATCTGCAGAAAGTTCTTTCGCACTGTTGATCAACTGATCCATGTTCGGTACTTTAGCGGCATCCAGTTCTTCAAACAGGCCTTCTTCTACCCCTTTAGCGGCATTAGACTGAGAAATATCCAGAATATCGATTGTCGTATTGCCGTTATTAGAGAATTTAGTATAGCGTTCAGAACTGGTTCCAGTCTCTACAACGATATCGACGTTGTGCTCTTCTTCAAATGGTGCGAAAATATCTTCCTGCATAACATCTTCACTTAACCCGAATGTTGAAATGACTAATTCCTGTTTTTCTTCTCCTGTTGCATTGCTGCCGCAAGCAGCTAATACTGCAGCACTCATTAATGATAAACCAGCTAACTGAACCTTTTTGTTCATTTTGAATATCCCCTTTTTTATTTTTATTGTATTTGTTAAACCAAAATCAGTTTTTCTTCTGAAATATACAGAGACACTTCATCTCCAGATGTATAAGTCGTTTCGTCACTGTCTTGCACTAATAATTTGCCAATCGGTGTCTCTACCTCATACTGATAACTTTTTCCTAAGAATGTTCGTACTTTAACGGTTCCAGGTATCGTATTGACTGCTGGACCAGATTGCTTACTTAAAATGGTGATATCTTCAGGTCGAATCGTTCCGACTTTTTGTGTAGTTTCCCAAGTATGAGCGGTTTTAAATAGACTGCCATCTCCTGCTGCATAAGTATGGTCATCCACAAGTGTCAAATCAAAAAAGTTTTCGAATCCGATAAACCGTGCCACAAACTCTGTTTTCGGATGGTTATAAATGACTTCCGGTGTATCAAATTGTTCAATCACTCCCTGATTCATGACCGCTACTTTATCAGAAATAGAGAAACACTCTTCCTGATCATGCGTTACGAATACAGAAGTGATTCCCAGACGCTGCTGGATTTTTTTAATTTCAAGCCGCATATTGATCCGCAGCTTTGCATCCAAGTTGCTCAGCGGTTCATCCAGCAACAGCAGTTTTGGTTCAATGACCAAAGCTCTGGCTAACGCTACACGTTGTCTTTGTCCTCCTGAAAGTTGTTTGGGATAGCGATCTGCATAATCAGCCAGCCCGGTCACTTCCAGCATTTCCATCACCTTTTTATGAATCGTTTCTTTGGATTCTTTTCGCAGCTTCAAGCCGAATCCAACATTTTCTTTTATCGTCAAGTGAGGAAACAGTGCATAACTTTGAAAAACCATCCCAAAGTTTCTTTTATGCACAGGAACTTTTGTAAGATTAGCGCCGTCTACTGAGAATGCTCCATCGTTTGGCTCAATCAGACCTGCGATTACACGCAATGTTGTTGTCTTCCCGCATCCTGATGGTCCTAACAGAGACACTAACTCTCCTTTTTCAATAGACAAGTTCAAGTCTTTTAAAATATTATTCTTTCCATCATATGAAACTCGAATACCTTCTAAGTCAACGAATGACATGTTTTTTACTTCCTCCTTCAACTTCTAAACCAGTGCTCATTGTTTCAAGGGCTGTATTTAAGCCACGCTTGCTAGTCCTAATGTTTTTTCGATCAGGTACATTAAGATGATGGTTCCTAACATCAGCAATACAGACAGTGCTGAAACTGTGGGATCATAATTGTATTCAATGTAACTCATCAAGGTGGTCGGCAAAGTGGCTACACCCGGTCCAGATAAAAACTGAGAAACAGGGATATTATTAAAGGAATTGATAAATGCCAACATAAAGGAAGCAAATATACCAGAGGTGATATTCGGCAGTACTACTTTGATAAAGGCTAATGGTTTTGTACAGCCAAGTGTCCAGGCCACTTCCTCAATGGAAAAATCCAGCTGTTCCAGACTTGAACCGACTACTCGAATAACATAAGGCAAGCTGATTAGAAAGTGCCCCAGCAGCAATCCTTGAAAAATCGGCAGCTGCAGTTGAACGACCACAAACTGGAATAGTGCGTATCCTACTACTACGCCTGGAATCACTGTCGGAGATAGAAAGAAGCTCTTCAACCAAGCAGTCTTTGGCAGTTTATAGCGGGCTAATGCATAAGCTGCAGGAATCCCTACCGCTAACGCCAGCAGTGTAGCCAATGACGAAATTTGCAGACTCAAAAAAAAGCTGTCTACAAACGAACTGATTTCAAATACTTTTTTAAACCATTGAAAGGTAAAGCCTTCTATCGGAAACTGAATACTCGGCTGTTCTCCAAACGCTGTTACAGTGATGATCAGCAGAGGCAGACAGAGAAATGCAAAAACAAGCAGTACAAAAATCGATAATCCTCTTTGTTTACGCATAGTTCTCACCTCGCTTATCTAATTTAGCTGCAATCATGTTAAAGACTTTCATAACGAGCAGCGTTGTGACGATCATGATCAGCGCAATGACGCTGGCGCTTTGCCAATCACCGAGTGCCATTGCATTCTGGTAAAGGAACGTCGACATCATCATATTTCGATTTCCACCTAATAATTGTGGTGTAGTATACGCCGTCAGTGTTCCAGTGAACACCAGAATACTTCCTATAATCACACCTGGAATACTTAACGGTAAAATGACTTTGATAAAAGCCGTTAACCGATTCGCACCCAGTGTTTCGGCTGCTTCCATGATTTCTGTATCGATATTTTCAAACGTTCCAACTAGAGAAATAATCATCACCGGCAGAAATAAGTAAAAGGACCCAATAATAATGGCAAATTCTGTATAAAGCAAAGTGATTGGTTCGGAAATGAGTCCTGACGCGAGCATCAGATTATTGATGATCCCCGTTCTGCCTAGGATATTGATCCATGCAAAACTCCGAACGACCGAATTTGTCAGTAACGGAAACAATGTCAGCGACATGAGCAGCCCGCGCCACTTTTTAGGACTGTTGGCAATAAAATAAGCTGTTGGTACACCAAACAAGATACTGATCAACGTCACAATCAGAGAAATTTTTATCGTTCGATATAAAATTCCAACGTTGTACATATCTTGGAAAAACTCTAGATAGGCATTAAAAGTCATTCCTCCATCGTAGAAAGTGGGCCAAATTACACTGACCAAGGGAAGAATAAGGAAGAAAAGCAGTAGGACAAGTCCCGGCGCTAAAATCAAATACGAGGCTTTCTTAGACATTCTGTTAAATCATCCTTCATGAATAGGGTATATATAGAATTTCCATATATTTTCAATCGATTAACGGTTTAATGTTCAGTTTTTATAAACACAAGGAGAATTATAAGGAATTACTGATGGCATTTCAACGTTTTTACGAATATATAAATAAATTCTAATTAATAATGTTCGTGTTTTATATAATAGCGGATACAAATTCCTTCTGATTATCTTGATAAACCGACGATTTAAAACAAATCTATCGTTAAAACCTTAATTTTGAGAAAATATGAACGAACAATGGCTACTGTTTTCCCTTATGAGAGAATAATGGCAAATATTCTCATAATAATCTTCGCAGTTTCTTATATTTTTCTCTTTGATTTCAGTCAGAAAAGTTCTCTTCCGGTTTTCTGTATAAAAAAGAGGAAAGCCCGCCATTCCTCATGGCTGACTTCCCTCTTTTATTTTGATTGATTCAATTATTCAGCATGCTCCAGGTAGTTTGTCAAATGTTCTTGAACAAGATCTGGATCTGCCGTTAATTCATTCCCTGTTTCAACTAGTGGTGTAACGGGTGTGAAGGCTTTGTTGACTTGACCATCGTAAGATTGTACAAAGTCATCTTGATTGATAGAGTAAAGGATCGCTTTTCTCAAATCTTCACTTTGTGCTGTCTTGCTTTCTTCGTTTGTCGTATTGATGATAAGATAAGTGACCGCATTACTTGGTCCTGTTTGAAGTGTCAGGTTCTCTGCGCCTTCAACAACTTCGTATTGCGTCTCTTCTAATCCATATAACATGTCGACCTCGTTGCTTCTTAACGCGGATAGTGCACTGTCCATGTCCCCGATGAAACGAACAGTAACGTTTTCGATATTCGCTGCATTTTCAGATTCTGGCATGTACGCTGGATTTCTTTGGAAAGTTGCTTCGTAATCATTTTTTTGGATCATAATATAAGGTCCACTTGCATAAAGGTGATTATCGTACGTTTCACCTTCAGTTACAGCACGTTGATCTCCGTAAGGAATCGTTGTGTTAATATCAAAGTTTTCAATGTCGTAGTCGTTGACTGCTTCAACTTGGTCTATAGAAACGATTCCTGCAGATTGGTGTGCTAGATAGTTCAGTACTTGCGGGAATGGTTCAGTCGTTGTCAATTTAACAACTTGGTAGTCTCCGGCACTGCTGTCTGCTTCTGTTTCGTCAGTTACTAAACTGTTGATCGGTGCATCCAAGTCAGCTTCAAGTGATTCTAGTACTGTTGTATCTTCTCCTGCAACCGTTGTATTTTTAAGTTCACTCATATCGCTCACTACAGATACTTCATCAATAAAGCTGTGTAAACTATATGTTCTGTGATCTGGAACTGAGTCTGGGTTGCTGGCTCTTTCTAGTGAGTAGATAACATCTTCAGCACCAACACGTTCACCAGAATCAACGGCTTGTCCGTCTTCTACACTTGCAAAGTTGATATCATCTCTTAAGATGAAATAGTAGTCTGAACGGCTTTCTCCAATAGCGTGGTTGTAACTTAATGAAGCTTCTGATGTTACCGTGTCATCATCTTGCAGGTTAACCAGTCTTACATACATATTAGTGTTTAATTGGTTAATGGATCCATCATTTCCCTTGATTGGATCAAGAGATGTCAAATCAGATTCTGTTTGTGTCAGTGTTAAAGGTTCTGTTTCATTCATAGCTTCGTCTTGGTATTCAACAGAATCCCATGCAAAAGCTCTGGATTTTGATAGTCGAACAGATTCTGGAACCAATAAATCCTGGTTAAATGCCTGTGCTTTTAATGGATTATAAAGTGCCACCGCATAAGCATTTTCTGTTACGATCGTATTTTCCATTTCGCTGTACGTTTCAACATATTCTTCCGGAGTTTCAGCAGCTGCCTGATTAATCAGCTCGTCTACTTCAGGGTCTGGCGTAATAACGCGACTGTCTCCCTCACTTGTAAATAATGAACGGACAGAATAATCCGGATTTCCTGTAACGGTTGTCCAGCTTGCGACTGAAATATCGAAGTTGCCAGCATCCCGCTGCGTTCTGTAGCTTGCGTAGTCCGGTTGCTGATTGACATTGACTTCGAATCCGTTTCTAGTCAACTGGTCTCTAAGAATGTTTAAGTCTTGTTCGTCGGCTGTTGCCCCTAGCAAATCAATCGCTACGGTTTCCTGATTTTCAGAAGAATTGCCGTTAGTTGCTTCATCTTCTGTTGTAACGTTACAAGCTGAAAGAACCAGCGCGCTCAATAATGTAACTGTACTAAATAGTGTCTTTTTCATAAAATTCCTTCCTCTTTTCTTATTCTAAAATTATAACTGCATTTTTATAATGAGTTCCCTTTATGAAAGTCTCGGGTCTGTCGCATCTCTGATGCCGTCTCCGAGAAAGTTGAATGAAAGGACTAAAGCAATAATCGCTAGTCCTGGATAGATCGCCAAATACGGCTCTGTTTCAAGATAGGCACTGCCGGAACGCAGAATATTGCCCCATTCTGGAATATAGTTTTCTACCCCTAGTCCCAGATAACTCAAACTGCTGGTAGCGATAATCGCTGACCCGATTGTCAATGTCGCACGGACTATCATCGGTGCCATTGAATTCGGAATAACATGTTTCCAGATGATATTGCGGTTGTCGTTTCCGACTGCTCTGGAAGCTTCTACATATTCCAGATTTGTTACTTGAATAACATTGGCACGCATTGTACGTGCATAGCTTGGTATATATCCAATACTTAAAGCAATGATCAAGTTTGAGGTCGAAGCACCAAAGGCTGCCACAATAGTGATTGCCAGCAGAATTCCTGGAATTGCGTATAAAATATCCAGAAAACGCATGATCAGATTATCTGTATGGCGACCGTAGTACCCTGAGACGGCGCCCAGCAGACCGCCAAATATCAATGGGATCATCGTTGCCAGTACACCGACGGTCAAAGAAATCCTTGCCCCGAAAACGATTCTTGAAAAGACGTCGCGGCCGAAGTTGTCTGTTCCAAACGGATATACCAGACTTGGCGGCTGTAAAATATTTCCGTAATCGTTGTTCACTGCAAGCCCGTAGCTGAATGTCCAATAACTACAGATTGAAATGGCCACTAGGAAAATAATGAAGAGCAAACCTGTCATAGAAGCTTGGTTGCGAATGATTTTTTCAAACAGCGTTTTTCTTCTATTCACACCTGGTTCTTCTTGGGACTGACGAACCATGGAATAGGCTACAAGCAGAACAAATAAGTTCCCTGTCAATACGGTTAAAGTCAGGATGCCCAGTATGATCATTCTCGGTACACCTGTCAGCTTCTGTACTTTTTCATAGCCAGCCAGAACGATCAGATGGAGTACAACCACGACTAGCAGCAAGGCCATCGCTGGTATGAATGTATTTGTAACAAAAGGCTTGAACAAATTAAGTGCTGAAACACCGATCACCAAAAGGTCGGTTACTACCATATAAACAGCATAAATGTAACCTGGTCTGACCTGTTTCTTCATTATATAGAGAGAAGAGATCAGAAGGAAAATGTTACCTCCTAACAGTGATATGATCAACCCGCCAGCAATCAGTTGACTGGATTTGCTGATGACCAGCGTTTTGCGGCTTTCCCTTTTCAGTTTCCAGACTAATCCTGCTTGAATAATGGAGAAAATACCGTTTGCCAGCATCAGAATCATGACCTGCGGACGAATCTCAAATGTCTCCCATTCAAAGGCTGCCAGACCAATGATCAAGGTATACAGAAGAGACAGACCCAGTGAAAACGATGCTTGTTTGTAAATAAGAGAATCTTTGTATGATTTCAAAGTATCAATCACTTCCTTTTAATGTCTTTTGAGATTGGTTCGGATACGCGGATCAATCAATGCATACAGCATATCGATCACAACATTGATAACGGATAAGACGATTGCAACATAGATGACGCCTCCCAGAACTGCTGGAATATCAGGGATAAACTGTCTTTCAACAATATAACTGCCGATCCCATTGATATTGAATACCTGCTCCGTAACAGCTGCTCCGCCAAGCACGCCTCCGAATTGCAGTCCAATGATCGTTACGATCGGAATCAGAGCATTCGGCACAGCATGTCGCAGCATCACACGACCGTTGGACAATCCTTTTGAACGAGCAGTCAGAATGTAGTCTTCATTCATGACTTCCAACGTAGACGAGCGGGTCATACGAGCAACAGATGCCATCAGCAAGGTTCCCAGCACAACTGCCGGCATGATCAGAGATGAAAAGTTTTCGGCGTTGTAAGTTGCCGGCAACCAGCCCAGCTCAATGGAAAAGGTTAAGATAAAGATCAAACCTTGCCAGAAACTCGGAATAGAAAGACCGATCAAAGCAATAAACATAAATACATGGTCAAACAGTGTATTCGATTTGACCGCTGAATAAATCCCCGCCGGCAAAGCAATCACTAATGCAATCAGCAAAGCGAATATAGCCAGCTCCATCGTTACTGGGAAACGTCTCATAATGGTATTGACGACATCCTGGTTTCCTGAATAGGCATTTCCAAGATCAAAGGTGAAGACCCCTTTGATTGTACGCCATAACTGGACAATATAAGGGTCGTCTAATCCATACACTGCATTGAAGTTATCAATCTGTTCTTGTGTCGCCGTTTCACCGATAATGTTCCGCGCTGCATCCGATGGTGAAAAGTACAGCAGCGTAAAGACTATCACGGTCACTCCTAAAATGACCAGCATCATCATCAATAACCGTTCAAACAAGTACTTAACAAACGGATTGGAGTGAATCAGCATAAGCAGATACATCGGAAATCCTATCACCACTGATAAAATGAACAGCGGCGGCTGTCCGATAAATTGCTCAGTCAGTCCAAGATAAGTGACTTTCTCACGATTAGAATTTTTGAAAATCTCATCTGCTTTCTTATCAACAGCCTTTTTGAATTGCTGGTTGAATAAGTCATCGACGCGTTTACTCGTTTCTTTTTCAGATAGTGATTTGTCGAAAAAGGCTTGTTTGTTTCGTTCTTGCTTCAGCAGTTCCGACTTCAATTGCTGATCATACCCTTTATCTATCAGCAACTGTCTAGCTTCTTCCCAAACCTGTCCATTTTGCTTTTTGATATATTTCTTATAAATGAATGCAATAAACACAATCAGCTGGAAAGGAAGTCCCAAAAGAATCAGACCAATGCGATAAAAAGGACTTAAATACGCATTCCCATATTGCCTTTTGATACTTTGAAGAAATGTCTGATCTTGCTGAGTAATGACTTCATTTTTCACCTGTCTACCTCCTGCTCTTTTGATATTAAATGCGGCAATTCTATAGTATTAGACATAAAAAAAGCCCTTAAATACAGAATATCCTGAATTTAAGGGCGAAAAATTTCATTTCACGGTTCCACCTTAAAGAATGCACAGTCTCATTCCTGCTGCTTGGCTAGGACGGACTCCACATTTTCTTATTCGATACTCAACGCATAGCTGTTTGAATATCGTTTTGCTGTAACGGGCAAACCCGATATCATCTACAGTACTAATGACCTCAATGATATAACTCCAAGATGCACTTCCAGACATTCCGCATTATCCCCTTTCAGCAAACAGGGACTCTCTATAAAATTGCAATGATCTGTACTTTTCTTTTCAATGTCTTTTACTTATTTTTTAATAGTTTTGTAATTGGCATTAATATACCAAATCCAAAATGTATCGTCAAGCTTTAAATATTATTTTCATAAATATTTTTTTGAAATATTTTTCCTTTTATGATTATAATAAACTCGACTTGATTTCTAAAGGATTGACACTCATACTATATTTTAACTATTCCGGCTACAGCCAAGGAGCGAAACAATGGAAAAACTACTAGAAGTAAAACAGTTATCGATTGAATTTGAACAAGGAGAGACCTTTAATAGAGTAGCTGATCAGGTCCACTTCGATATCAGCAAGGGTGAAACACTGGGCATCGTCGGTGAGTCCGGCAGCGGAAAAAGTGTTACCGCCCGTTCGATCATGCGCCTGCTTCCGCCGAATGCCCGTAACAACGAAGAAAGCAAAATTGTCTTTATGGGCAAGGACTTAACCCAATTATCGGAAAAAGAAATGCGCAAAATTCGCGGAAAAGATATTGGAATGATTTTCCAGGATCCAATGACTTCTTTGAATCCAACAATGTCGATTGGAGATCAGATCACTGAAAGTATCCGATATCACCAGAAACTGAAGAAAAAAGCTGCAAAAGCAGAAGCTATGAATATTATGAATCTTGTCGGAATCAAAGATGTAGCATTTCGTTATGACCAGTACCCTCATGAATTTTCAGGCGGTATGCGTCAGCGGATGATGATCGCTATTGCACTGGCCTGCAAGCCGGCACTGCTGATTGCAGATGAACCAACGACTGCACTGGATGTAACGATTCAAGCTCAAGTCTTGGACTTACTGAAAGATATTCAAAAACAGTTCGGTACTGCGATTATTCTCATCACCCATGATTTCGGGGTTGTAGCCAATATGTGCGATAATGTACTCGTTATGAAAGATGGAGAAATTGTGGAAAGAGGAGCAACTACGGACGTATTCGAACATCCTCAGCATCCATATACCAAAAGGTTGCTGGATGCAGTTCCTAATCTAAAAAAAGACCAGAAAGCTCCTTCTGAAAAATCTGCATCAGAGAAAACGCTCCTGTCTATCAAAGAGTTGCAGAAACACTTTGACTTAGGGAAAGGGGCTGTGCTAAAAGCCGTTGACGGCGTCACTCTGGATATTTATGAAGGAGAAACATTAGGGCTCGTCGGCGAATCAGGTTCTGGTAAATCGACTATGGGCAGAACCTTGCTGCGTCTGCATGAAGCGACCGGCGGAGACGTTTTGTATGAAGGGTTTAATTTGAATACGCTGGATGCAAATGAAATGAAAGATATGCGCAAGCATATGCAATTGATATTCCAGGATCCATACGCTTCCCTTGATCCGAGAATGAAAGTGGTTGATTTGATCGGTGAAGCCTTGGATGTTCACAAACTCGCTCAGAATAAACAGGATCGTTACAATAAGGTTGTTGAATTACTGAAACTGGTCGGTTTGGATCCCGCTTTTGCGAATCGTTATCCGCACGAGTTTTCCGGTGGACAGCGCCAGCGAATCGGAATTGCCCGCGCACTTGCCGTGAATCCTAAGTTTATCGTCTGCGACGAACCTCTTTCTGCCCTTGACGCATCCATACAGGCACAAATCGTCGACCTGCTGGAGGACTTGCAGAAAAAACTGGGACTGACTTATCTGTTTATTGCGCATGACTTGGCAATGGTTAAACGAATCAGTGATCGGGTCGCTGTTATGTACAATGGTCAGTTAGTAGAAATAGCGGATTCTGAAGAGTTGTTTTCCAATCCGCTCCATCCTTATACTAAAAAACTGCTTGCGGCTATTCCGGTTCCAGATCCGGCTTACGAAGCAACTCGAAAACAGACAGTCGATGATTCAGAAATCCCTATACCAGATGCTTCTGCTACAACATTACAGGAAGTGACCCCTGGACACTGGCTTTCTGTATCTGCTGATCAAACTATATAGTCAACGCTTTTGTTTACCTGAAGAAGACTAAACCTCCGCTTGCTCGAGATAAGAGCAGCGGAGGTTTTTTTATTAGTTTTAAAGGCGACTTCTCCGATAAAACATTTTTTATTTATTTTACTGGTGTTATTTTACATATACCTGCTTCGTAAGGTTTTAGATTGAGTATCTGTCCTGATTCAGTCCTGTCAGGATAGTTTGTCAGTATAAGCTTTTTGATTCTCCATTCCTCAGGCACATCAAATGACGTTTCTTCTGAAGACAAATTCGCATAGACTAGGAAATGACTCTCTTCGCTGCTTCTGATATAAGCGAATACTTGCGGATGCTGTTCAGCAATCAGCGTATAAGTGCCATAAATCAACGTTTTTTCTGTCTTCCTTAACTGAATCATACGCTTATAAAAATGATAAATAGAATCCGGATCACTTTGCTGAGTCTCAGCATTGAGTGTAGTATAATTAGGGTTTACTTTCAGCCAGGCTGTCCCTTCGGTGAAGCCCGCTTGTTTTGTATTTTTCCACTGCATCGGCGTTCGTGAATTATCACGACCGTTCGACCAGATATAAGTCATAACCTCTTCCTGAGCTTTTCCTTTTTCGATTTCAGACTGATAGTAATTTTTTATTGCAACATCTCTATAATCATCAATGGTATGGTATTTTACATTCGTCATCCCCAGCTCTTGTCCCTGATAAATAAACGGTGTCCCTTGCATGAAAAAGTACATGACAGCCAATGCTGTTGCGGACTCTTTATGGTAAGTCTGATCATTCCCCCATGTAGAAACCACTCTTGGCAAATCGTGATTCTCAATAAATAACGCATTCCAGCCTTTTTTATCCAGTGCTGCTTGCCATCTTGATAACGATTTCTTTAACCGTTCTAAATCTAAACCGCTGCTTTTCGTCCCCCATAAATCAACATGTTCAAACTGGAAAATCATATTGAAGTAGCCGCTCTCTTCATCAGCCCAGTGCTCAGCATCGTGGACCGTTACGCCGTTAGCTTCACCAACAGTTACGGCATCATACTGCTTAGTCGTTTTTTCAGTAAATTCAGTCAAGAAAACATCGATCCCCGGCTGATTGAGGTGACCATCATAGGATTCGACAAAAGGCTCTTTCTGCGGATTCGGAAGATCCGGCAAACCTTCCTTTTTCTTGATATGCGAAATAGCATCAATACGGAATCCATCAATGCCTTTATCCAGCCACCAGTTGACCATTCCATACAGCCGATTTCGAACTTCCTGGTTTTCCCAGTTTAAATCCGGTTGTTTTTTAGAAAAGATATGCATATAGTACTCTTCTGTTTCGTCATCATACTCCCAAATCGAACCGCCGAAAATAGATGCCCAGTTATTTGGACGTTTCCCTTTTTCTTGACCCGATCTCCAGATATAAAAATCTCGATACTTTGAATCCTTTGATGATTTTGATTCGATAAACCACTCATGTTCATCAGAGGTATGATTAATGACCAGATCCATGATCAATCGCATTCCGCGCTTATGCACTTCTTCTAACAGCGCCTCAAAATCTGCCATTGTACCGTATTCTGCAGCGATTTCTTTATAATCGCTGATATCGTAACCGTTATCATCATTAGGCGACTGATAGATCGGGCAGATCCAGATCAGCTCAATGCCCAGATCTTCCAGATAATCTAATTTTTCTATGATACCCTGAATATCCCCGATACCATCTCCATTGGCATCTTTGAAGCTTTTGGGATAGATTTCATACGCTACAGCTTCTTTCCACCATTTTGCTTTGCCCACTTGTTTTTCTCCCCTTTTTCCCGTTATTTATATACTGTTATTTTACAGAATAATGGACAGAATAAAAAACAAGGACCCTCGTTTAACTGAAAGTCCTTGTATCTTAATAGCTGCATGTTTTTCACTGATAATAATACTTCAATTCACTGATCATTTCGCTGATCAAAGCTTCTTGGTAGGCAGGATTTCTAAAATCTTTGATTTCATCTTTTAAGCAAGAAAAAATATCTAGTGTGAAGTGATCTAGTTTTTCCATATCTTCTTCCCTGATTACTTCTTCTTTTGAGCGGGCAGCATGATAGGCAGGGATATCCATTTTCCATGGTTGCGCGTTTTGCGGGTAGCGCATCAGAACACGCTCGGCACGTCTAATCCCTTCAGGGGTCATATCTCCACTGTAGCGAATATCGCATTCTTCCTCCACCAGCCGGTCCATCAGTTCAATCGTGGCCAAACTGAATGTCCCTTGAGTACAGATCATGGGCGCATTAGGAACCTCATCTAAAACACTGGAAAATACAACCGGATTTTCGACAACCCAGACTGTCTGTGCTTCATTCGCCGGATAAGCCGTTACAATATCAATCAGTTCTCTCATCGGAACATTCATGACACTATGAAGATGAGCCGCAGATTCCCACATCGGATGGTAGCCGTCGATTGTTTCAGCGTATATATTGGCCACTGTCGTATAATTCGTAATATCATCTCGCAAGATGTTGAATTTCAGTAACAATCGATTGACTTCACTGTTTTCTCCAGGAATTTTGACAGGTTCAATCGCATGATAGCGAGCGTCTTCAGCCAATACATGTAAAAATAGTTTACCTAAAACTGTATGCCGGTCCAGTGCATGCGCGTCTCCTGTGACAATTTTGCTGAACATCGATAATCGCAGCGGTCGTTCCGGCAACAGGCGTACCGCTTCAGATAAATAAAGCACTCGATCTTCAAAAACCGCCGGAGAGTCCGAAATCAGCTGATAAATCCACTGGCTATCCGATGTGCCTCTTTTTAAATATTGAAACCATCCTGTCAGAAGTGCAAATTCTTTTTCTAAATAATCAAAATAGTTTTTCATCTCTTGAGGCGGGTGCTGCTGTTCATTGCTCATAAGACTCAATACACTTTGAAAGTAAGCATTCAGAAATTCTGGTAAGGAAATTTCCAGACCAAACATTTCTTGAAGCTGACGTTCAAACTGAGCTAAATCAATTTCTTTTCTATTTTGAAAAACAGCTTTTGGCTGGCTTAGAAAAGCAGCGACAGGTTCGAGTTCTTCTAGTGTATATTCGGAAACATCCACTTTATCTGCAAGTTTACTGGTGCTCTCATACTCATTTTTAAATAATAAAAACAAGTGAAAAAAGATATCATTTGCTTTAAAATAGTTTAGTGCTTTTTCAATAGAATCTGGTTTTGCCATTAGGGTTTACTTCCTTTTTTACTATAATTTATTATGATAAGAACCATACGGTCTGCCTCAATATTGGCTGCTTCTGGTTGGATAAAAAGCAATAACTATACACTTTTAAAAATCACCTGCAGTGGTTTATTAACAAAATTTGACAATTGGTGAAAAAAGTCAACAAATCAAAGTGATTTCTTTCTATCATTGTACCATGTATGTGATAAGATACTTTTAACGATTCATGATTTATCTATAAATATGACTAAGTTTTTGTACTTAATTTGCTTAAAAGGAGATTCATCAGTGAAAAAACGTCTTAAAAATATTGGATTTATTTTCTTTACAGCTTTACTGATCATTGTATTTGCTCTTCCTGATTCTACTATTTTAGCACATGCACAACAGACAAATGAAGAAAAAATGGTCGATATTGTTGTCAGATACCATGATACCGTACCCAATAAAGAAGATCTTGATCCAGCTTATGAAAATGTAAATACATTGAGTATTCTGCCGATCCAGACGATGACCGTTCCGGAATCTGCCGTCAAGGAGATCAGCCGCCAAGAGTCAGTCAAACGAGTCAGTTACGATCCAGAAGTAACAACTTCTGAAACAAGCAGAACTCTGACAGCAGATGACTGGAATAATAAGATGATTGGTTCATTTGATGCTTGGGATGAAGGGTTTACGGGCGAAGGAGTAAATGTTGCGGTTATTGATACAGGAATAGCTCCACACCCCGATCTTCCTAACGTCAAAGGTCACAGCATCTTTGATGGGGAAGGCGAAGATGCCCTTCCTAAGGACCCTTTCACTAATGACCATACTGGTCACGGAACACATGTAGCAGGTATTATCGCCGCTGCTGCCGGCTCTCAAGCCCGCGGTATTGCGCCCGGCGTAAACCTATATGGTGTCAAAGTTTTTCATGAGTCTAAGGACGATTCGACATCTGCCAGCAATCTGATGGAAGGTGTTCAGTGGGCATATGAAAATGGAATGGATGTTATCAATATCAGCTCTGGATATAATACTGATAACCAAGAATATCATGATCTATTTAAAGCCGTGGTGGATGCTGGAATAACCGTTGTCGCAGCTAGCGGAAATAAATCAGACGCTAATCCGACAATCGATTATCCGGCTGCTTATCCTGAAGTCATTGCCGTATCCAGTATAGGTGAAGACACTCAGATCGCTCGTGATGCTATGATTTCTTCTAAAAATGAACTGGTCGCACCCGGTCAGTATATTTATGGTCTAAATACTTCTGGGGGCTACCAAACTTTATCTGGTTCATCTCAAGCAACCCCTCATGTCACTGGAATGGCTGCGATTTTGAAACAACAATTTCCTGATTTGAATGCCAGTCAAATTAGAACTAAGCTTCAAAAAAATGCCATGGACCTGGGTGTGGAAGGCATAGATGACACTTATGGATATGGACTTGTCCAGTATCCATCTAAAAAAGAAGACTCTGCTGATTCAGGAGAAGACGAAACAGGTTCTGAAACACCTGAAGATTCACAGGAGACACCTGAAGAAAATACCGATAATGAACCTTCCGATGACCAAGACGAAACAGACACCGAAGAAGAAACCAGTGAAAATCAGCCAGAAACAAAACCAGACCCTTCTGAAAATAATCCTGTAGAGGAAAAACCAGAAGAATCATCTGAAACAGAACAGCCACAGACAGAACCTGAACAAGAAGCCGGCGTTTCAATAGATACCGTATGGGTTCGTCCTACTGAACGCGAAGGTATGGCTGCTCTCAATGATGAGGATCTCGCAGCTGTAGCCGATAATGGATCTCTAGCGGTCTCGTTTGATTATTCCATGAGCAGTTTGACTGACCTGCAATTGTCCGAGAAGCAGGTTCAAGAAGTAAAAGCTCGTAATCTGACTATTATGGTCGCTAAGCCAGAAGTTGAATGGGTGATTCCTGCTAGCAACTTCAAACAAGGTACTGCCACTATCCGAGTGACAGATAATCCGAGTATGGAAACAGCTCAAGCTCAAACAGCCAGCAGTGCACTTTATCAGTTTGAACTGTTTGTAAATGGACAACCGGTCAATGAAATGAACGCAGAAATGACATACCGCTTCTTTGCAGATTCAGCAACTTCTGATCAGCATCGTTTATATCGTTGGAACTCAACTGATCAACAATGGTCAGAACTTTCCAGTACGTATAGTAAAGGTGCTTTTGTAGGTACACTGAATCAAACAGGAATCTTAGGCATCTTTTCTCCAGCAGCATTTGCGGCGGCAACGGCTGAGGGAGACGAAACAACTGAAGAGGAACCAAAAGAAGAAACGGAAAAAGATCCATCTGAAGCTGAAGAAGATAAAGCCGAAGAGCTTGAACAAGCCGATAAAGAAACGGAAGAAAAAGTTGAAGCGGAGGAAGCTGCCCCATCAGATTCTGATGAAGCTGCATCTAATGAAGTAGAAACCGCTCAAGACGGAGTATCTGAAACAACAGATATCCCTTCTTCTCTATTGATTACCGGTGTCGTAGCTCTGCTGTCATTTGGCGGAGGATTCTACTTCTTTGGGAAATCTAAATAGCGGGTAAACAGAAAAGAGATCTCCTGCAAGCACTCACCACAAAGCTCAATCTTTCTAATGAGCTTTATGACTTGCTTGCGGAGATCTCTTTTTCACTATCTGTAACTGTATGAGCTCCTGCTTCTGCGTTTACCTTTATTTCTGAAATAGAAAACAATTGGGTTCAGTACACTTAATACAACGGTTGCTATAAAACAATAAAACGTGATAGAATCTCCTCTGAAAGAGTAGGCATCTACTATTCTGCTTTCTACGACGAGCAACGTACTTGAAATGGCTAAATGCGATATTGAAATCATCAATGTTGAGTAAAGATTGATCTTAGAATCTCTTCCCTTTGGAAGCAGCGAAAGAATCAAAAAAACGACTAAAACTCCCAATACTATGTAAAATACGGGGCGAAACTGTGTAAATACTTCTACTTGATTATCCATTTGTTGTCTCCTTTATTCTGCAATTCTGTAAATTCCATTTTACAGAGGAACAGCAACAAATACAATATCCAGTTCATTTCCGATTTTTCTTACATAAATTTTAGTGTTCCAAACTCGTTCCATTTACACTCTGATACCCTAGATTCCATTCCGGGAATACTTGCGAAGGATGAATAATGGTTGCAGGAATCTCACCTGTTGCCTGCTCCGCTTCTTCTTGATTGATGTAAAAGGTTTCCAGATAGTTAGGAGATTCAGCATTAAATCCACTCTCTTCAAGCCGAGCGTCTGTCAATTGAAAAGCGGCTCCTGCGAGTTGCGTTGGGTCGTCTGTGTAAACCACCTCTCCAGTGTATCGAAAAGCATACTCCCCATCATCGCCGATCGCAAAGTAATGACTGTTTCCTGTAGAGCCTAAGTATTGATTGTTAAAGGATTTCGTTACTTCTGTTTCTTCGTACATTTCCAACTTTTTATAATGATCCAGCTGATTCATTGATCGATAAGTTTTGACTAATTCAGGGTCTTCCATTACGGCAGTTCCCATAATCATATAGCGATCACGAATACCTGGATTCAGAATGCTGGACTGCTCGATCCAAGGCTCATATTCAGTATGCTGCCAATAAGCATATCCTGTCATCCCAACCATTAAAAACACGACCGTAAATAATCCGTTCTTACGTACTTTACTGCCTTTTATTGTGTAATAAAATAGGAAGATCATTGCTGTCAATGTAATCAACACAATAACCACAAGGATGGGTAAAATCATTGTATAGAATCGTTCCCCATTTATCCAAAAATCATACATTATTATTCCTCCTGCCGGTCCTTTTTCATCTACTGGTATAAGCTAATTTGGATTAGAAAAGACCCAGTTTAGTATCACTTCTGAAATCGGCACGATCTGTCTTGGTAACTCGTCAGTTACTTTCCCTGCATCTTCATGGTTGATATAAAAGGTCTCCAGATAATGCGCTGATTCTGCAATAAAGCTCAATGATTCAAATCGGCGATCTTTTAAAACAAAGACAGATCCGGATACGTAACTGTTTCTATCTGTGTACTCTACTTCACCGGTATATCGAAATGCATATTCTCCTTCGTCACCGATGGCAAAATAGTGGTTCATACCGCTGGAACCTAAGTAAAGATTACTGATTTCTCTTTCTGCCTTTTGCTCTTGATACATATCCAAAGCACGAAACTGGTTAGATAAATTAACTTCCCGATTCAGCTCTACAATTTCGGGAGAGACAGGTCTGGCTGAGCCGAAGATCTTCCGTTCTGCTCTGATCCCAGGCGTGATCAGGTCTGCTTGCTGCAGCCAGTGATGGTAGTTTGCATGTTGCCAGACTGAGTATCCTAGTCCTCCAGCTAATACGAAAAGAAGCAAGCCACCGAACCGCTTTCTGAATTTGCTGCCTTTATGAGTATAGAATAGGACAAACAGCATACTCCCGATAACAATCAGCAGTACAATAGACAGAATAGGTAAGGTTGTTGTATAAAACTGTTCTGCTTCAAGCCAAAATTCAAACATTGCTGCCTCTCCTTTCAGATCCCAGTTATTCTGATTCGATTTTGTTCAGTTCCAGGCTGTGCAGCATCGGCAAGTAGATTTTATCTCCTGTCTTGAATTCGATTGTCGGATCGTTTTCCTGTCCACTTGTCATTTTTTCCATTTGAAGTTCATACTCTGTACTGCTGATCAGTCCATTTTCCCATTGCTCCAGCAAGACTTCTTCAGTCAGCAAGCCTCCAGAAGGGATAAGCTCAATGACTCTTGGATTTTCTAGTCCCTGCTGCAGCCAGTACAATATTGTTTTCCTTGGAGCTTGGATATTCGCCAGCTGATATGTCCCCGGTTCAATTTGCTTACCTACTTCATATTGCCCGGCGATCAACTGATCTCCAGAAGCAGGCAAAGCAGACTCAGTATAAGAAACGGTTATTTCCGGACTGTCTCCGATGACTTCAATGGTATGTCCCGGTCTTAAATCCACTGTTGCGTATTTTATACCTGAAGCATCATTGAATAGACTCTCGAAGTAGACTTTTTCTTGCTCATCATAAATTGTAACGTTTCCTACATGAATAATGCGTAAATGAGGGGCAAATTCACTATCAGCACCTTGCAAGACCGCTCGCCCGGCAGGCAGATCTGTTCCTACTTCGTACGTTCCCTCTTCTAGTATAATCGGCTCTGCTTCTGTAAAGGATAAAGCAGGTTCCCATAAGTCTGGACTAAACTGATATCTAAAATAATAGGCTTTTTCGTCCCCGGTAACTTCCTGTCTTTCTTCATAGATTTCAGCAGCTTCTTCATTATACTGAACGGGTTCACCATCATACAGTGGTGTACGCAAACCTGTAAATCCTGCGCATCCAGAAAGCAGACTGCCTAAAAAGATGAGAAAGCCAATTCTCACTAACCTACTTATCCGGTTGTTCTGCATGAGCAGCTTGCCCCCTGTCAAACGAATGGATCTCCAGCCCATAGATATGAGAATAGTACTCTGATGTTCCAAGAGGTCCAATCTTTATCTCAACATCTTCCAGTTCTCGAATATGTTGATACAGTGCCATTTGCTGTGCTTCGTTCAAGCCTTCAATCGGAATACACAATACACTATTTCCAAGATGAATCGTTTCTTTCGGCAGTAGATCCGCAGCTTCCAACGTGCCAGCCTGTGCTTGGGTACAGACGATTCTAAAGTAGTCTGGTTTCGGCTGATGATGATCATTCACTCTATACAAGATTCTGTCTTTCAGAAAAAAGACTTTATCCGCGTATTCATCCAGATTATCCAACAAATGAGAAGCTACGATAATGATTTTTCCAGATTTTCTCAAGTCGATCAGAATATCTGATACCAGCGAAACATTTTCGGGATCCAGTCCATTCATCACCTCATCCATAAACATGATGGGCGTATTAGCGGCCACCATCATAGCAAAACATAGACGTTGGCGCATCCCTAAAGAGTACGTTCCAACCATGCGACCGACATAATCTCTCATCTGCAGACGATCAATAATCTGCTCTACTTCTTGTTCCCTTCCAGACCAGACTTTAGCGTACATTTTGATATGTTCTGTGCCTGAAAAGTTGTCATACAAATCAGCTTGATTCGGAAAGAAGGTGATTTTTTCATGAAGGGCCAGTACATCTGATTCGCTCGCAGAGTACACTGTTTCATCAATCTTGATTTCTCCTGATTTAATTGGGATAAAGCGCATGATCGCATTAAATAAGGTGGTCTTTCCAGTCCCATTGGGAGCGACCAACCCTATGATCGTACCATTTTCAATTGTAAAACTAATTTTTTCCAGAACCGTTCGTTCACCGTAAGCGACCGTCATGTCTTTTACTGTAAGTGTCATTTTATCTTCCTCCTCTGCAGGCCGAGTGATTGTGTTGGGATGAGATTGAAAATTTGTTTAAAGCTGATTTCCAGCAAGAGCCATATGCCGAGTAAGATGAAAGGCAGCTTCCAGAAAACTAGTCCGTCTAATCCATACTGAAATGCGCTTTCTCCTTGCAGAATCCCCTGAATATTGACGTAAAAAGAGGGTTGCCAGGCAGTTAAAGGCGGTAAACTGTTCCAGATGGCTGGTGCGAAATAAAGTGCAATAACAATCAGAATAGTTAAGTAAATATTCCGTATGATCCAGCTCAGCCCTGTTGTCAGCAGTAGTATAACTAAACTCAACAGCATTCCTGAACCGATTACCAGCAGCATATACTGCCAGCTGGGTATGTATTCTGAAGCCCCATCTATAAAGATTTCGATCGGATATTGCAGCGTGCCGGTTGTTTCAAAGAGCAGACTCACAACGTAACTAATCGCCAAACCAATTAGGGTAACTGTCCAGATGATACCCCAGAACATAAAACTGCGCAGCCGCCACTGCTTTTTCCATGGAATCGGCAGCCCTTGAGAAACGCTCCAGTTTTTGACTTGGTCTTTCGTAAACGCATCTCCTGCCAGTAAAGCGATAAATATGAATAGAATGACGCCTGTTACCAGCTCAACTTGCTGGATCAGTATCTGAGAAGAGGCAAGCGGATTCCACTCAATATCCAGTCCATTTGCTTCAAGCGCTGAATAAAACTTTAAATCCTTCTCTACTTCTGCTCGCGTCGGCAAGTACACTTCTTTTAGCAGTTCGTAAGATTCAAATTCCGCTGCTTCATGTAAAAATAGATTGTTTTCCGCCAGTTCTCGTCCATTACTTAAATAATCCGACACAACATCTTCAATACCCGCTACTGTGTTTCCTTCCTGCTGTCCTAATATATATTGGTTCAAGCCGATGAGTGTAGCATTTCTTCCCAATGTCCTTTGCACTTCTTCTCCTAATTCCCCATCAAAATGAGATTCAGGAATCAATCGGAAAATCTGTTGTGCATCTGAATATTCTCCCCGCAGCTGAATCTCGGGCAACGTTACCTCCTGTTGGCGATAGAGTAAGGAGAACGTTCCGAAAAATACTAAAAAACCGATAGCCAAAATACGTGTTTTCCAGTCTCTGGCGATTTTCAGCCATTCAAAATAAGCCATCTTTTTCATCGTGATCTCCTCCTATCGTACAAACGCTTGTCGTGTTATTTTCTTGGCCGCTATAACGTTCAGTCCCTCTGTGATCAGTACCGCTGCAGCGATGACCATCAGTCCGCGACTATAATAATCAGTCAATAACAGTGCTTCACTGACACGACCGGTGACGATTTTTCCAATTTCCAGATACGTTTGCGGGAACCAGCTGATATCAATTCCCAGCAGTTCTGTTGTTTTCGGTCCGTAGTACAATTGCTGGAACAGGATCATAAAAGCACCGATGATCAATACCACTACTTCTTGTTTGAACAACAGACTAAACAGTGTATTCAGTCGTGTTATCAAATAGAAAAACAGTAAAAAATATGGAAGAGCCTTTACAAGAAACGCACCTATTGAATCCAGTGAAATTGGACTACTGTAACCTGAACCCTCCTGCGCTGACCAATCAAATGCCCCAATAGGCAGTGTTACGGTACCAAAGCCATGAAGCAGACCATTCACTAAGAAGAAAACAGCTGTCAACACACCATAAAAACACAAGACAACGAATAAAGCAGTACACGACTGCACCAGCAGGTAGGTATACCACTTCATAGGTACTCCTGCCTTTTGTGTCTTTAATTTTCTATCTTTTACCGTTACATCGCTTATCATAAAAATCGCGCCTAAGAAAAGAATGATGGGACCTAGTCCGATCAGAAATAGATGCAGCTGCTGGAAGCTGGTCCGTTCATGAATCGTGTGAAAACCTAATGGATCGATGTTATTTATGTAAAATTGACTTTTCAACGGAATAAACTGTGATTCCAAGGATGTCCCTAGTACCGGCAGGCTAATTTCCAGCTCTCGATTAACCTCTGTACGCTCTGTAACTTCAGGTCGATAATCGATGGATAAGTATCTTCTGGCATCCCCCTGTTTCAAGGCGGTCAGCAACTGCCTCTGATTGACATAGTCATTTGCAGCTGCTTCGTAGGCGGAAGTCCCTGTCATAATTGAGGGAACTGTTCTGCCTTCTGCCAGGTTATCTTCCATCGTCTGCTCATTTCCCAGCATTTCGCGTTCCAGCTGCTCAATATCTACTTCATTTTGTCCTGGTATATTCGGTAAAATAAATACAGCATGGCAGAATACAATGCCTAAGGAAACCATCATGAACAATCGGTTTTTCTTATTTCGCCACATATACTTTACCGTCTCTGTTATTAGTTCTCTAATCATTCAAGCGGTTCCTCCAACCATTAAAATGAAAATAACTTCATTATTCTTATTTTTTACTTATGTTTTTTCATTCTAACATACTTCACCTGCAATAAAAGGATGAATTAAATAAATAAAGAGGAATAAAGCCTAATATCAGTTTATTTTATTTCAAATATATCGTTTATGGGTTAACTAATTTTATAACTATACCCTCTTTCCGGTTATAAAAATCAGTATACCTTTTTACCGGCCGTTATAATTGTAAGATTATTTATGAAGTTTTTTTAATAACCATGTATCACAAGCACTATGTTCTGTACCTTCAAGCGGCTGTTGCAATGACTCAAATCCATACCTCTTATAGAGAAGATTGGCTTTATCCAGAGAAGCAAAGGTCTCAATATATAGTTCTTCATAGTGCTGCTCAGCGAACTGGATCCCTTTTTCCATCAGCAGATGCGCATATCCATTTCCTTGCTCACTCGTTTCAATATACAACTTCTGAAGTTCTCCCGTTTTCGCCGAGTGGTTAAACGGACCAATCCCTCCTCCACCGATGACTCTGCCTGCTTTTTCCAGCACCCAATATTCGGCATTTGCAGGTTGATAAATCTCGGACAATTGGAACAAATAAGGATCGTAATAGGCCGTTCCTTTCATATCCAAACCTGCTTCTTTCAGGCTTTCTTGAACGATTTCTCCTACTCTCTGATCATCTTCTTTTGTGATCGGTCTAATAATGACTGTCATATTTGGCCACTCCTTTTATTCAAAAGTATAAGCATCTCTTTCTCTTCTCTCAAGACTTTTCTTTAAAAGAAACACTCCACCTTTTGTTATACTGATTCATAACAATAAGTATTAAAAGGAGCTGCCTATGATTCGGTTCGAAAAAGTTTATAAACGGTACAATGACACGGATGTTGTTTCAAACTTTACACTGGAAATCAAAAAAGGAGAGTTTTTCGTCTTGATTGGTCCCAGCGGAAGTGGAAAAACAACAACTTTGAAAATGATCAATCAGCTGATCGACCTTACCCAGGGATACATACGCATTGAAGGTAAACCGATCAGCGACTTTAACTTACAAGAATTGCGCTGGAACATCGGCTATGTTCTTCAACAAATCGCGTTGTTTCCAAATATGACGGTAGAAGAGAATATACTGATCGTCCCGGAAATGAAAAAATGGTCCAAAGAAAAAATGAATGAGCGCGTAGTAGAACTACTGGAAAGTGTAAACTTAGATCCTGAAAAGTACCGCAACAGAAGAATTTCTGAATTGTCCGGAGGAGAACAGCAGAGAATCGGTGTTGTTCGGGCATTGGCAGCAGACCCTGATATTATCTTAATGGATGAGCCTTTCAGTGCTTTAGATCCGATTACACGAAGCAGTCTGCAGCAAGATGTGCTGAAACTGCAGAGAAAATTCGAGAAAACCGTCGTCTTTGTTACACATGATATGCAGGAAGCGGTTGATTTAGGAGACCGTATCTGTTTAATGAATAAAGGCAGAATCGAACAAGTCGGAACGGCCGAGGATATTCTGGAAAATCCTGCTAATGACTTTGTTCAACAGTTCCTTCAAACAGGGTTGCCGCATTACCAGAAAGAATCCATTGTGCAGGACATGATTGACGCCGGTTACTATCAAGCAGAGACGCCGGCATCATCTGCTCATTTAACGAGTCAGTCTCCTATAAAAGAGCTGACAATTTCACTTTCTGAACATGATGCTGTATCGATATCAAACCACCCTGACACAAAAACGTATACGATCACTAGAGCCGATTTGATTCATTTTCTGGCTCAAGAAGCGGTTGCTTCAAAGGCAGGTGATCAATGATGAACCTTATTGAAACCTTTCAGCAGCGAAGCGGTGATTTTTGGGTAGCTTTACTCGAACATATGCAATTATCCTTTATATCGATCTTGATTGCTGTATTGATCGCCGTTCCACTAGGTATCTGGTTGATCGGGCATAAGCGAATCGCAGAACCAATTATTCAGCTGACTGCTATTTTCCAAACGATTCCTTCACTAGCATTGCTGGGTCTATTGATTCCCCTTATCGGAATCGGATCTTTACCCGCTATTATTGCTCTAGTCGTTTATGCGCTGCTGCCGATTTTAAGAAACACATATACTGGATTGGCTGAAATTGATCCGGCATTGAATGAAGCTGCGGACGCAATGGGGATGAGCCGTTTTAAAAAGCTGCGCAAAGTACAGCTGCCGATTGCTCTGCCGGTGATCATGGCCGGTATTCGTACTGCAATGGTCTTGATTATTGGTACAGCAACCGTTGCGGCATTGATTGGAGCCGGCGGATTAGGGAGTTTGATTCTTTTAGGAATAGACCGTGGAAATAATGCGCTGATTATTTTAGGAGCTGTTCCCGCTGCCTTGCTGGCGATTTTCTTCGATGGACTATTGAGATACCTGCAGAAAACCACTTTTAAGAAAACCATTATCCTGCTGACTGCGACACTAGTGGGATTTGCCGGTGTAGTCTTCCTTCCGCCTCTGTTCAACGAAGAAGAAGACATTATTGTGGCGGGCAAACTGGGAACTGAGCCGGAAATTTTGATGAATATGTATAAATATCTTATTGAGGACCAGTCTGATCTATCCGTGAGAGTCGAGCCGAACTTTGGAAAAACAACTTTCGTATTTAATGCTTTGGAGTCTGGCGAGATTGATATCTATCCAGAATTTACCGGAACTGTTCTCTCTACTTTCCTTAGTGAAACACCTGAACCCGGCTCTGCAGAAGAAGACGTGTATGAACGTGCTGCTGCTGGATTGGAAGAACAGTATGATATGCAGCTGCTTGAACCTATGGCGTATAACAATACCTATGCTTTAGCGGTTCCTTCTGCTTTATCTGAGGAAAGCGACCTTCAGACGATATCTGATCTGATTCCAATCGCGAGTGACTTGAATGCCGGTTTCACATTGGAATTCAATGACCGAGAAGATGGATATCCAGGCATTCAAGAGCTTTACGGGGTTACCTTTGGAAATGTCCAGACAATGGAACCGCAACTCAGATATGAAGCCATCGAGCGCGGAGATATTGATGTGATCGATGCTTATAGTACGGATAGCGAGATTCAACAGTATGATCTGACTGTACTGGAAGATGATGAGAATTTATTCCCTCCTTATCAAGGAGCGCCGCTTATGAGAAGCGAGCTGCTGGAGATGTATCCGGAACTGGATGACATCCTGAATGTTCTGGGCGGAAAAATCACAGATGACCAGATGCGCTCCATGAACTACCAAGTCAATGTAGACGGACTTTCTGCAGAAGAAGTTGCTAGAGAATTTCTGGTTTCAGAAGGTTTATTGAGTGAATAACTTATAAACACACCTGGTACAAAATGAACTGAAAAGTTGAACTCCATCAGACTCAAGCGATTAAATTCTTGAGTTTGATGGAGTTTTTAATTGTTTTATTTTTTCAATTATTATTCAAAAAATACTTTTTTGTTAATTATTTTAGGTTCTCTAATCCATTTCGATTGTATAATTTGTTAGCGACTAGTTCTAAGTGTTCCGCTACTATTAAAGGGCTCCAATAGCAATATTGCAACTAGTTCTGATGAATTCGCTTCATGAAGTGGTTCCAATATCCTTATTAGAACTAGTTCTGACGGATTCGCTTCATGAAGTGGTTCCAATATCCTTATTAGAACTAGTTCTGATGAATTCGTTTCATGAAGTGGTTCCAATATCCTTATTAGAACAACTTCTAAAGGATAGACCAGAAAAAGCCGAGCAAATTTGTACTGATGTACAGTTCTACTCGGTTAATCTATATAAAAGAGCTTTACATTCTCTCGTCCCAAGCGCATTTTTTATTTAATTAACCCTGCTTCAACATAGTTTGTTTAAATTCTTCTTTCACCGCTTGCAGCAATGGTTCATTTGTAATGAGATCAATTGCCGTTTGCGTGAACGCCGCAATGGTCTTTTCCATTCCGTCATAAGCCGCTTCTGTTTTCGTGCAGTCTCTGAATTCAACGGTATGGGCCGAAACAGATTTTCCGCTTGTAATCTCGAAATATGGATTAATGGCAGGGACAACCTGACTGACGTTTCCCATGTCCATTGACCCCATTGAATCACGTTCTTCAACTTGCATTTCGATCCCCAGCTCTTTCATATTCTGATTAAATTGGTTGGACAGTGTCTCATTCGTAATCAGATTTTGGTAGCTGGCTTCGTAGTGACCCCACTCCATCTTGCATCCTGCTGCCATCGCACCGGCTTCTGCACATTGAATGACTTTTTCTCTAAGCTCATTTAAATAAGGCATGTCCATTGCCCGTACATAAAACTCTGCTCTAGTGTAATCAGGGATAATGTTTGCCGCTTCCCCACCCTCTTTTATGACGCCGTGCACACGAGCAGAAGGTCGAAGTTGTTGTCTGAGGGCATTAATATTATTGAAGGTATTCAAGCAGGCATCCAAAGCATTAAAGCCTTCAAAAGGCGCTGCTGCTGCATGAGAAGTTTTTCCGTAAAAACGGAATTCAACAGCTTCCATCGCCATAGAGGTTCCGCTCGCATAGTAGCCGTCTGATGGATGTGTGCAGAACGCTACATCAATGTCATCAAAAGTATCGGCAGCTGCCATCGTCACTTTATCTCCATTGGTTTCTTCCGCTGGCGTTCCTAAAACAACGACCGTCCCGCCGATTTCATCTACCAGTTTAGAAAGGGCTATTCCGGCGCCTGTATCTGTTGTTCCTAATAAATTGTGACCACATCCATGACCAATACCAGGCAGCGCATCATATTCAGAGAGATATGCAATGGCTGGTCCTTCTTTTTCCCCTTTATACACCGCTCTAAAGGCCGTTTCTATACCTAAATAAGGATATTCCACTTCAAATCCATGCTTTTCTAGCAATTCAACATGTGCTTTGGAAGAAAGAAATTCCTCATGCCCCAGTTCTGGATGATCATATATGTATTCACTTAACGCCTGTAATTCCGGACGCAGCGTTCGAACATTTTTTTGTATTTTTTCTGTATATAATTTGTCCATATCTTTTGACCTTCTTTTATATTTATTTGATTTAAACTATTGTAACGGTCAAAAAACATTCAGTCAATCAATTTTATGAATAATAATTCATATTTATTCATTTGTGATTTAATAAAGACCCACCGTAATATGTAAAAAGGAGCAGCCATTTAGCTGCTCCTTTCCCCACACTGTTCTATTCAGGTGAAACGGAAGCTTTATAAATAGATTCAATCGCATCCGATAAGTGTTGATTAAATTCTTCATCCGTCTGATCTGCGCTCAAGTCTTGTGACAATGCGCGAGAGAAGCTGGCAATAATGCCTTTATTTTGAGACAGTTTCTCGTTTGCTTCATCTCGGCTATAACCGCCGGACAAGGCAACGACTCGGACAACATTCGGATGCTCAGTAAGTTCTTCATACTGATTGGCTTTGGTCGGAATCGTTAATTTCAGCATTACTTTTGTTCCTTCGTTTAATTGATCCAAGAGAGACTGGATTTCATTTTTCAGTAATTCTTCTGATTGTTCTTTGTCTTCGCTGTAAACATCCACTTCTGGTTCAATGATCGGAATCAATCCAGAATCTGCAATCTGCTGCGCTACTTCAAACTGCTGATCGACGACTTTTTTGATACCTTCTTTATTGGCAGATTTGATGACAGAACGCATTTTAGTACCAAATACGTTACGGTCTACAGCTCTTTTCAACAAAGCATCCAAGTCCGGAATCGGCTTCATGATCTGTACACCATCCACCTCTTCAGCCAGTCCTTTGTCGACTTTCAAGAACGGCACGACGCCTTTTTCTTCCCATAGATAATCTGACGTATATTTATCATCTATTAAGCGGTCCATCGTATTTTCAAATAAAATAGCGCCTAAAATATGATCTGACGTAAACGCCGGACTTTTGATGATGCGGGTTCTCATCTCGTGAACGATCGTAAACATTTCTGCATCTGAAGAATAAGCATCTTCTTCAATACCATATGCTTTTAAGGCTTTCGGTGTGCTTCCGCCGCTCTGATCCAGCGCCGCGATAAATCCTTTTCCTGACTTCATACGTTCGAATTGTTCTTGATTCAATTAAATCCTTCCTCTCATTGTTTTCTTTGTGAAAAGCATCTTTATCTTCTATAGATATTATAACGCTTATTCACTTGAGAATTAAAGGAAAGACACTTATGTATAACTGTATGCTAGATTTTATAGAGGAAACATTTCATTAAAGACACTTAAGCGCAACCTTACAAAAACTCTTCTTGGAAAATCGCTAAAAAACTCGCCGAGAACTCGAAGGCGTAATCCTTCGGGGGAGTAAAACCGAGAACACTTTTCCGCCCAAATTGGCACTCGGCATTTTTAAAAAAAGGGGAGCGTAATCCCCTTCTTTCCAAATCTCAAAGTCTCAAAAAAAAATCAAAACCGTTTTATTCTAAATAAAATGTAAATTCATTATAAAATATTATGATCTTTCTTTTTTTACCCAAAAATATACAAATGGTGCAAAAAGAAACATTGCGGGCATTGTTCTATTAAATATAAATTTGCTGTCACCCTCTAAGTCAGCCAATACACTAACAAGAAATGAAAAAGGCCATACACACGAAACAAGATACACAAAAAGCAATAGTGTAGAGAAGCTTTCAAATATATCTCCAATGAGTAATTGGTACGCAACAACATGCGCCACAAACAAAAGACAGCCTAGAAAAAAACCATTCTTTGAAAATTTCATTCTTTTCCCATATTGCATATCACACACTCTTTCCGGTTATTAGATTATCCAAATCTTTATCTCAATCCAGACGCAGCTGAAGCTGGTGCATACCGTATGATGAACTTTCCTGTTGCAGTCCAGGCCTGGTCTGAAAGATTAATTCTTAGTTGACTGACTAAAAAACTATCCCAAAAAAACTAACTATACCAAGAACTAAAACTGCAGTGTTTTCACGTTTATTTCATCTTTTGACATATAGGCCATTTTCTACATAGACATGTTCCAATATTCCTTACTTTTGAATATAAGCTGTACTGCCCGTCGCGGTTTTATCCACAACGATATGTGCAGGAATCCGAGTTTTCAGTTCATCCACATGTGAAATAATCCCGACTAATCTTCCTTTTTGATGCAGATCCAGTAATGTCTGAACCGCCATATCTAGGGAGTCGGAATCCAGCGTCCCAAACCCTTCATCTACAAACAGCGTATCCACACTGACTCCGCCGTTCTGGTTTTGAATGACATCGCTCAGTCCTAATGCTAATGCTAAGGATGCTTTAAATGTCTCGCCACCAGATAAGGTATGCACACTTCTTTTTTTCCCGGTATAGTGATCAAAAACTTCCATATCCAGTCCCTGTTTCCCCGCACCTTTTCCGCGTTCTATCTGCCGCTGCAGTTCATAGCGATGGTTTGTCATCTGGCTGAAGCGCTGATTCGCCGCTAGTAAAATTTCTTCAAAATAAATGCCCAGCACATAGCGTTCAAAAGATATGTAGTCGGTCTCTTTTGTTCCATTCGCCAGTCTGGAAAGCTCGCCGATCAGCTGGTATCTTTCTTCTACTTCTGCACTTTGACCTTGATAAAGTTGAATCGTTTCTTTTGCTTTCTTGTTCTGCACATAAGCCGTCAGCCATTCGTCTCGCTTAGCTTCCAGTTCCTTCATTTGTTCTTCAGCTGAGTGAAGAGATTCTTGATAGACTTCCAAAGCTTGCAGATCATCAACAGTTGCCAATTGTTCTTCTACTTGTTTCAAGCGGTCCTGATTGACGATCACTGCCTGCTGATAGCTTACTACCGCTGCTTTATAAGCCGACTGGACCGACTGCTCAAGTACATACGCTGAAAATGCCTCGCCTAACTGACTGTCTTCTCGCACTTGCTCAAACGTCTCTTGTTTTTGTGACAGTTGTGCCTCGGTTTCAGTGATTTGTTTTTTCGTTGTTTCGATCGCTGCCGCAGCAGCAGACTGTTCATTACTTAACTGATTGACACTCTGTTGAGCTGTTTCATAGTCTTTTTCGATCGTTTGGATCCTTTGTTCTTTTGTTTTTAACGCTGACTGGATAACCGGTTCAGCATCATATTGCACTTTTTCAGTCATTTCTTCTTTTTCTTCAGATAATTCTTTTATCCGAGAAACTGCAAACCCATGCTCAGATTGAGCTTTTTGGATAGCCGCTTTTGCCTGGTATTCATTCTGACGAACGGTTTCCAGTTGGGCTTTTAGTTCTGCTTCTTCGGCAATCTGTTTTTCTGCTGTATCAGCTTCTTTTTTCAGCTTCTTCAGCTCGGCTTGAATTGCTTTTTCTTCTTCCAGACTGTTTGCATAGGCAGACTCTGCCTCTTGCGGCTCAATATTTAATGATTTGCAGCGCGACTCTATATCTCCAGAGCAGTGTTTCAAGGCAGCTTCGATTTGGGTATAGTGCGTCTGTCTCGTTTTTTCTTTATGTTCCAGCTCTTCCAATGTTTCTTTCGTCACAGTTGGTTTCTGCGCCACTGCAACAGCAGGGTGATGCGTTGATCCGCATACAGGGCACGGTTCCTCTGGTTCCAATTCATCTGCCAGCTGGCTGGCCAAGTCAGTATAGTAAGCTTGCTTGGCTTGAACCAGTTCCGCGAAAGCAGCTTTTTGATCCGCTTTCGCTTCCTTGAAGTCTTCTCTCATGGTGCGCTCTTCTTTTTGAAGGGCACAGACACTTTCCAGTTGTTCTTTTCTTCGTTCAGCTTTATGCAGATCCTCTGTAATTTGGGTCATAGAATTCTGCAATTCCTGCATTGTCTGCCGCAGTTCTGCAATCAACTCTAGTGTTGTTTCTATTTTTTGCATTTCTTCAGTAGAGGTTTCCAGTTCTTTTTCGAGCTCAGCCAGTTGCTGATCTGTTTCTTTGGTTTTCTGATGTTGCGTTTGGATCAGTTCTTCCTTTTCCTTGATCAGATCCATTAACTTCAACTGTTCTTTTAGTTCAACGATTTCATCTCGGAGCGTCTGCAGCTGCTCCATCGCTTTTTTCGCAGCCGCAAGATTCTCTGCCGCCTCTTTCGACTTCTCAGATAAGTCGGCTTCTTTCGTCTTTAATCTAGTCAGTTCACTTTGCTGCTTTTGCAGTTGTGCGGCGGCTTCTTTAACCGATTGTTCAGCAATCGCTACCTTTTCTGCCTTTATGTGATCCTGTAAAGCTGCTTCTTTTCGGGCGATCTCTTCTTTTTGTTCATCCAGTATTTCTTTTTCGCCGCTATACTGCTCTTTTTGCTCTATCCATCCAATCAATTGTTCCTGGAGTTTAACGTCTTTTTGCAGCAGCAGAATCGTCTCTTTCGTCTCCGCTAATGACTGTTCTTCAAGATTGATCGTTTCGTTTAGTATCGTCAGGATACGCTCGACATCAAATTGTTCAATGGCTTTTTCGAGCACTTCATTCTCTTTTACAGCGATATTGGCAAAAGCTTGCTGCAGAGCCTGTTCGTAGCTTTTACGCTGATTGGCTAGTGTTCTTTCCTGCTCTTTCAGTTTCTCCTGAAACCTTTCGATTTGATCTGTCTGGAAAATATTCCGGAAGCTTTTTTCTTTTTCTCCGCTGTCTGACTCCAGCATTTTCTTGAATGCCCCTTGCGGCAGCATAACAATCTGTCTGAACTGATCGTACGTCAGCCCAATCAGCTGCTGTATCTCTTTATTCGCTTCAGAGACTTTTGTAGTGACTTCATGGTCATGATGAAAAGCAATGTTAGATTGAATCTGTTTAGTTTTTGAACGTGTACCCGGGCCAATCTGCGTTGGTTCCCGGTGGATCAAATAACGGTTCTCTCCTAATTCGAATTCCAGTTCCACATAACAAAGATCTGTATCCTTTGAGAATTGCGATTTGAACGTATCTCTCTGGCGCGCATCACCGCTTGCCTGATCAAACAGTGCATAGGCGATCGCATCAAAAATGGTTGTCTTCCCTGCTCCTGTTGGTCCGCTTACTAAAAAGAGTGAAGACTGGGCAAGCTGGGTAAAATCAATCTCTACTTTCCCTTTATAGGGTCCAAATGCATTCATTGTCAGCCTTAACGGGCGCATTACCATTCTCCTCTCTGAATGTCATTCATCACTTGTTCGATTTCTGTTTTCTGGTTTTCGTCCATCGTTTCACCTTTATAAGTTTCATAAAAGTCGGCAAACAATTCGACCATCGTTTTCTTCTGCATGGATTCCTGCGTCTGCTGTGCTTTTTCTGTTGTAACCGTTTCGCGGCTGATGTACTCCAGTCCCATCGCATAAGGATAGCGTCTTCTAAGCTGATTCATGGCATCCATGACATAGTTTTTATCTTCCAGCTCAAAGAAGGTATAATGCATAGACTCGTGTTGCATCAGTTCCTCAAACGTTCCACGCAGCACTTGCATGTCTCTCAGCGGTTCGATTTCGACAGGTTCCAGATCAAGTTTGTCTTTTTCAATCTCTACAATCCAGCTTTTCTTTTTGTGCGGCACTTCAGATTTAGAGTATTTTAAAGGAGAGCCGCTGTATCTGATTTTATCCCATTTGACTTTCTGTGCCTTATGCAAATGGCCTAGAGCAACATAGTCAAACGGTTCAAATAGACTGGCATCAACAAATTCTGCTGTTCCGATACTCAGTGGTCTTTCTGAATCACTATCTTCTACGGATTCTTTGGTCTGATTCACGATATACCCGTGTGCAATCAGAATATTCACTTCTTCCGGATTCAGGTTCTCTTTCATTAATTCAACCTGTGCTCTGGTCGCATCTTCTAGATCTTTGATTTCTTCTTGTCCAAGCAATTGTCTGGTTGTGATATGATCCGAAAACGGCAGCAGATAAAAGTTCACATCATCAATGGTGACTTTTCTCGTCTCCGTTTTTACGGTTCCTTCAATGAACAAGTTGCTCGTTTCCAGTAATTCCGCCGCATATTCCAGTCGCTCATTACTGTCATGGTTTCCGGCAATCGCCAGCACAGGAATTCCGACTTCCTTAATCAGACGCGTCAGAATGCTGTTTGCCAGTGTCACCGCTTCTTTAGGCGGAATCGCCCGGTCGTATAAGTCTCCTGCCATGATCAGCACATCAACTTCTTGCTCTTTTACTTTGTCGACTAACTGATTCAGATAATATTCCTGATCCTCCAGCATGGAAAATTCATTGACGATTTTCCCAATATGCCAGTCTGCTGTATGTAAAATCCTCATTTTTTTCTCTCACCCGTCCCTACTCTATTGTTGCTTTTATTCTAACAAAATCTTTCAGGTATAGAAACATATATTTGGTTTAGTGATTCACAGTGAAACTCTTCCCATTCCCCTATCTCCTTTTCCTGTCTAGTGTAAACCCGAAATATTCATACTTTACTTTAACAAAAACTGCCGAATGACAAGTAAAGTCGTGTGTGTCAAGTTGTTGTAGGAAATCTCTAGAATCGCTTTTTCCTTTTATTGTTTTTCGCTGTTTACTGAGGGAGATGGGCTCTGCGAGCCTTTCTCCCTCAGTAAACAGCCTTAAAATCTCTTTATTTTAGTACTTTAGCCAATTGTCCAAGAGCGTGAGAAGACGCACAGCGCTTTCCAATACTGCCTTCAATCACACCGACTGATTTTCTAGTTTTGGATTTCTTTAGTAATGTACGGAGTATTCCTTTGAACTCAGGGATAAATGCCTGTTTAAAGGCAGGAATCATTTCGGTTAATGCTTGTAAAAATAACCCATTCTTACGTGCCGAAATAATAGCCGCTAGGTTACCTGCGCCTTTCTGTCCGAATCCACGACCTTGTCGTTTCATGCGATAACTATAAGGA